>Ga0070749_10001871_pt1 | contig 14222 bp, 16 predicted proteins | sample VirMetDEL_Nov_18_FD_75180 | JGI IMG/M metagenome (GOLD analysis project Ga0070749, IMG submission 75180) | Aqueous microbial communities from the Delaware River and Bay under freshwater to marine salinity gradient to study organic matter... | ecosystem: Environmental > Aquatic > Marine >...
AGACAGCGCAAGCAGAACTTTCTTCTACTTTAGCTTCATTGGGGCCTGCAGCTTCACCCTTCAGATAATCCTGAAGTGCATCTTGGTTGATGCGATAAAGAGACTTAGCGCCGTTGGGCTGAAGATTCACGAAGATACCCTTGGGCCAACCACCAGGCTGGTTGGATTCAGTCAGTGCAATACGCTTACGAACAAAACCTGCAGAGCAGTTAAGCAGCTCTGCGGTCTGAGCGATGGTCAGGAGCCGTGCAGTCTCCATTAGAAACCTTGAGGTGAATGTCGAGGACGCTTAGAGAGTAGCAGGAATTCTTTAGGAGTGATTAGGTGAATTTGCTTTTAAGAATTTCTTTCGATTTGGATCTCTTAGACTACCTGTTAGACGAACCTGCGTAGATGTCAATCCGGATCGCTGGAGAGATCTTCAAAGGATACAACCAGCCCCGCCGTGACTCGGATGGCGGTAAAAAGTTCGCTGTGGCGGCCAAGGAAGGTGACGAAGTGCGTCTCGTGAGATTTGGCGATCCCAACATGACTATCAAGAAACACATCCCTGAACGCCGGGAGAGTTTCCGCGCAAGGCACAATTGCGATAATCCTGGCAGCAAGCTTAAGCCTCGTTATTGGGCCTGTAAGTCATGGTAAGCACAGAATCCTTGATTTTTGCCTGTAAACTGGTATAAGAGAGGATTTGGATCGTGGCCAAGGATCATGATCAGATCAGTGTCGGTCTGACGCTCGAAGACGATTTCACTCTCACACGCATCAAAAACGTAGCTCATTCCCTAAAGGGCGAGGATCGAGACCAATACCTATGGAAAACTATCTTTCGTTTTGTTTGCCGCGAACGTGCGTATAAGTCAGTTATGAACGAGATCGGCGTGGTTATAGATACTAATATTGGTATATTCGAAGAAATTGAGGATGAGTGACGGCTCTCCTATTAGCCCTAACGCTCGCCGTTGGTTAAATACGATCTCTTTTGCCGAGGGAACTTGGGGAGGTAAGTCTCCTCGTTACGCAATAACTTTTGGCTATCAACCTATTGCAGATCTCTCGAGACACCCCGATCGGGTCGTTAAAAGTGGTGGACTTGCAAGCGCTGCAGCGGGTGCCTACCAATTTATGCCTTCCACCTGGGGCAATGTCCAAAAGCAGTTAAGGCTGCCTGACTTCGGACCTCAGTCTCAGGATTTAGCAGCTCTTGAGCTTATCAGGCAAAGAGGCGTGGACCCTGACCGGGACCCAATTAATCAGCAGAACATCGCCAAACTCTCCGGAGAGTGGGCATCGTTGCCCACCATGAAGGGTACGAGTACCTACGGTCAGCCGGTTAAGAGTCTTTCGAGTCTGATTCAGTTTGCTTCCTCGCCCACGTCGCAAGGTGCGACACGTTCTGGCGAAACCAAGACTCAGCCAGCTAATGATTTTGCGGCACGGGGTACTGCCCTTTTAGACGCCTTTATAAAGAGACTCTCCGGCGTAGGGACCTTCGACTCTTCTGTTATTCCTTACGAAGCTGATACGGCTTCTAAAGAAGAACCAGTAACAAAAGAAGAGGTACTCGCGCTTCTTGCGTCTGAAAAACCTAAGAGGGACAACCAGTCTGCAGCTATCGAGCAAGAACTCTTAACTGCTGCGGCTAAGCGACAGGCTCAGTTGGACAATCTAATGGCTGCTGTTCAATCGTCGTTTAGAATTGATCCACGGAATCTTTAAAACGTACGGTGACATATACTCCGGTACGCTCTGGTTTTACGGGTCCTAGCGCCAAGATCGGTGGTTCTACCGACTATCACATTGACCTCAAGCTTCTTGAATCTCTACCGGTAGCGGAGAGAGTTAAAGCGCTGGATGCTCTTGCTTCGCAGTACCGCTCCATCGGACGTGAGATTGAGTTCTCCAATCCCTCCGTCGCCGGGGCTCGGTGGTCCAGCGAAGCAGACTTAGCTGACAAGGTCGATCTTCTTAACCGTGCAGCAGCAGCTCACGCGCATAGCCGCCACCCTGGTTGGCAGTCACTCGACTTCTACGTTCCTTTTAAAGGAAAATCTCGCTTTGACCAAGGTGCTGTCGAAGGCGCATCCATTTTTATTCCCGGCGTTGCTGGAGGAAAAGTCACCCGTGGTGAGGGCGATGGGTACGGTTATTTCTCAGAAGCAAGTGACCCCTCAGGCAGAGTGCTTTTCCGTGTTGGACATGGAGACATAAGTCGACCTGAAGAAGAATCGATTGTCGCGGTTTCACCTTCTGGAAACACCCCTTCCGACCAACAACCCAAGGGGACTGAAACTTCTGATGAAGCTCAGCGTCTCCTTGAAACTTTTATGGGGACAGTTCTTGCCGATTACGTTAAAGGACGCAAAACGCCTGAGACTCCCAAAATAGAAGATAAAGATAAAGGTATTACTCGAGATGAGCTTAAAGAAATTCTTGCGTTGAAACAGATGAGTGAGTCGGAAACCGAGGCTAAGAACGCTGAGGCAAGGCGATTAGGCCAGTTTGTTAGCGCCCTGGAAGCTACTAAAGCACGTATGGCTCAAGCTTCTGCACAAGCAATGCAGGCGTTTAAAAGTCCTGCCAGCTTAGTTTGATTTAGTATTAGAAAAGGACGATCCCCTCTAATGGCTCTCTACGACATACCTAGTTATTCTGGTGCAACTCCTGTGAGTCTGCCAGGCGGATCGCTACCCACCACAAACTGGGGCGGCGGCTCTGATTGGGGCGGTGGTTTTGGTGTCGATAATGCCGGAACTTTTGGGACAGGTCCCTCCTTTACGAGCGCTAAAGGCGGCGGGATTTTAGGAACAATTGCTAACGCTATCCCAGGCCTGAATCGAGTTGCCGGTGGGATTGGAGACATCATTACTACCGCTCAAGGCGGTACGCAGCAGCAGTCGATCAACACTATTAAAGAATGGATGGGGGAGACTCTCGGCCAAATCCGCGAAGTTTATGACCGTCTTGGGCAACTGACCGGTCTTCCTACCGAGGAGGCTCGTGGTGAGTACTACAAAGATTTCAGCAATACTATGGATAAAATTTATACTCAAGCCCGCGAGGATCTTGCTACTGATCCACGTATCGATGCTCCTTACGATCGTCTGGGCGGAAGGATCCAGGACATCACTAAGCAATATAGTTTGATGCGTAGTCCTGATTATGAGCGTGCGTTCAAAGCGCCCGATGCTGTCGCACCTATCGATCCGGAAGCCATCAAGAGTGTTATGACTCTTGGTCCTGCTTATCGTGAGCAGTACAGTTACGAAGACCCTCAGACTCGCAAACTGATTGCAGGCGGTAAAGATAGCCTTGCTGCTTATACCTCCGCGCTGAGCAGCAGCCCTGACGTTCAACGTCTGATGTCTTACAACATCTGATGGAGGGTATAGCTCCTACTGGTATAGAACGTCGGGCTGAAAGTTTCGGAGCTCGACGTTTTAGTCATCTCGAAAAAACCACTCGTGGATTTCGATTTGCTGGGGAGTTATTCCGAACAGCAGAAGCCGAGCGCGGTCGTCGCCAAGAAAAAGAGGCTCGGAGGAAATTGAGTACTGCTGAGCCAGTCGGCGTTGGCTTTGGTGAGCGCGACAACTACGGACCTGATGACTCGTGGGACACTAAAGACCCAATCAGGCATACACCCGTCCCAGGGTACTACACAAGCTATAGAAGTTCTGCACCCCAGCTTGGTAAGCCTCGCTAGGCGGTAAGTAATAAAGAAACCCAAGCGTCTTCTTGTGCTTGATTTTCTGCAGACTTTCGTCGTCTATTAGAAGAGACGGTTTATCCCTGAGAACACAAAGAGGAAAGTCAAAACCGATTCGTTGCGTGGAAAGGAGAGCTACCTCCGTCGATGTAAGGAATATCAAAGCCTGGTCAAATTCTTGTCGTAGCCATTTGCGGTGAGCTTCTTCGAGCCACACTCGCTGGGCAGACTTCTTGAACTGATGAGTTTTTTGATAAAGAAGTTTGTTAGTCGGCTGCTGTGCTTTAAACAAAACTTCTCTCGGAGGAAACAAGTAGACGTTCTTAGCTTTCCAGTCCTGGAACAGACCGTTGTTTTCTCTTGTGAAGTATCTGTTCGCCTGAACAATCTGATTGGCGTTGTGACTCGAAGCGGGATCTAAATCAATCTCGCCTCCAAAGAGTGCCGCAGCTGTAGCGACAATCTCTGGAGGAGAAACAAAGTCTTTAGTAGATAAGTCCGTTTTTAAATTCATCAATTCGAGTGTTTGCCTCTCGGGCATCGAGGATATGGAGTGCTACCCCACCTCCTTCAATAAGAGCCACGAGTGCTAAGTCAGCTTCGCTTTCTTTCTCGATGAACTTGATGATCTTTTCAAACATCGCGCTTGCTTCCTCGTGGCACATCTCCTGCGCCACAGCGAGATCGCTTTCTAAATCTTCGACTGTCAGGTACTTGCTCTTCTCAGGGTTAGTCGGGTTGAAAACAAGGATCCCCTTCCCTAGAGCAGCCTGGTTCTCGAAGTAAAGCCTGGTGATGTCGGCGATGATCGTTCGCGCAACACCAGCCGCGATCATGTTCTCTGTCTCGTTGCCGCTGAAGAGCGTTTTGATGAGCTGCTTGGCTCTGCCGGACAGATCAGACATTTTTAAATCCCTCCCAGGCAGAGTCGATGATCGCCTGTGCATCGTATAGGAATTTAGCGCTGTTGTTATCTGATGGCTCTAATCTGCAGTAGTGTTTACCCTCCACTAAACCTGAGGATCCTCTTGAAGCGATTCCCTGGTGTATCAACTTGTCCAAAGCAACGGAGGGGATGTTGAGTCGCTGGGTAATAACTTTTTTCGAGACAAACGCCGTGGTGCGGCGCTGTTCTCCTTGTGCGCTTGCCAAAAGCTGCAGCGAGACATCAATGCTCTGAAGAGTTTTCAGAATTTCTTTGATCTCTCTGATGTTGGTGTCCATTTGATTTGCATGAGGGCTCCCTCGACCACCGAGCGCTCGGCAGTCAGGATGAGTTGCCTCGGGGGCGAAACGACGAAAAGCCTACCCGAACCCTCTATGCCAGCCGTGGCCGTTCTTACACAACTGACACAATCAGTCTAGAAGTGCTTCAGCTTGTTGAATAAAATCTTTAGGATCTTCGATGAGCAATTGTGTGAGTCTTGTAAATTTCTTTTTGAGATCAGGCTCTTCTTGTGTGTTAAGGATAAGCCAGTAGGTAAGCGCATTCAGTACGTAGCAGTGTGTTTGTTTAGCGCGTAGTGCACCGATTCTCCATTTTTCAAAATCAAAAGTTGAGGTGTGTCGAGAGTTCCCGGTACGCAACTCCAGTTCACGAATCTCAAGCTGGAGTTCGATGTCCCGAAGAGTGAACTCAAGAGAGCTGATACGAGCGCGGCACTCTTGAACCGTTTTGGGCTGCTCGTGAGTCGAGTAGATCCAAGGAGGAAGGTTGTCGATCATGTACTTCGACTCCCAAAGGGTTTCCTTGACCTCGTGGGGGCGCTCAGACGTATTCGAGCGTTCTGAGTATTTCGGAGATAAGTAGGTGGTGATGGCCATTTAGACAATAAAGTGCATGCTGCTCGAAGCGGGTCCTGACAACAAGGTCTAACCGGCGAAGTTGATCGAGCTGAGATCGCGTGGTGTTGAGTGACTGGCCTAGAGCTTCAGCTACGTCGCTGATCTCAGCAGGTTGAAGGCACTGTAACTCATAAACTAGGTGAGCGAGCTTAGCTGCGGCGCGCTTTCTGTACGTACGCGTCTGATCGATCTCTCGGAAAGTTCGACTGAGTATCTCTCTCGCAAGAGCTCGCGGGTGGTCTGAACAGAGATCCCAGCTCGGCTGAGCTGTTGGATTACGAAACGCATTTGCTCCGTAATCTTCTGAGCGGGGAGGGAGGTCAGGCATAAATGGTGCGGGTTTATACAGTCAGCATCATTGCAACTGGTTTTCACGTAGTCATCTGATCTTAATTGTTGCTTATGGAACCTTTCATAAATGAAACGACGGGTGCTGACTGAAGCCTGCCTTTCCCGGTCGCGGCAGAAGCCGAGATCGTCTGGGAGGAGCAGGCAACGGTCCTTGTCGATGCAAGCACGGTTCCGCTCAAGCCAAGCCCTGAGGAGCCCGCTCTTACCTCTTGCGGTTTCGAGCTCAGCACGGCAGACCTCACAAGCTCGAATGAGGTCGTTGGGGAGGCGCACCCGACTCATCAGGGTCTGAGGCACAAGGATTGGCTCCGAGCGAGCGCAGCGGCACCGCCAGACCGCTACGTCTTTGAAGTGCTCGACTTGCCAGTGATCTCGGTGCTCTACCGCTTCAGGAATGCCCGTGGGCGCCCCTGAACACGCAGTCGTGGTACCGAGGTCGAGAAGGCCTAAGAGAGCTAGCGCACGAGGGTCAAAAGCCATGAGAACCATGCGTCTCTATGAGGATCCTAGCAAATGAGTGGCACTGCATACCTGAGTATATGCAGGAATCAATCTAAGTCTCATTGAGACAAATAGGTAGCCGTACCTAGAGCTCACAGAGTGCACAGATCGCATGGAGTGAGGGGTAGGCGCAAAAGTTCTGTAAAAATTATCTTCTTTCTAATAGGACTCTGACCGTCATTTACCCTTCGGTCAAGACCCTTTAAAAGTTTTTCTCAGATCGGCATTTGAGGGCGTGTTTTCGGCGGGTTTACCACTAAAACTATTTATATATAAATTAAGCACTCGAATAGAGATAAGTTAAATAGTTCGATTTGATGGTCAATTACGTGTCACACGGAGTTTCAGGAGATTTTTTTAAGGGGAATTTTTTTCAGACGACCTCGTGGCGGTACTGTACACCAAATACTTTGGTAAACTTTAGGGAATTATTCAAGGGTTTATGTCTGAGACAGCGCTAAAGCCGCCTCGAGAACTTTCTTGGGAAGCCCTGCGTCAAAGAGCTTCTGCGCTCAATGTGCCAGCTTGGAAACTCGCTGAGGAGCTCGCTTTCCATGAGCGGGATGGTGAACTTGTTTTCATCGACTCTTCTGCCAACTAGCTTCTAAGTACAACTTTCGTTGTATCTGTAGAATTTATTTCTTGCGTAGCATCCGCTAAAGTAGGGGATACGGAGGGGTCTGTATTTTAATGCCTGAAATCAATTCTCCTCCTTGCCCAACTCACGGTGCGTTTCCTCGCGCTCTGCATTCGGAGAGCTTTGAAGGTATTGTCACCGTAATTGAAGAACTAATTGCAACCGTAAGCGGCGTGGGAACTACAAGCTACTCTCGTTGCCCTTACGGGTATCCCTGGAACTTCGAAGGCGTAGTAAGGGCTCTTGAGGATTTAAATACAAGTATCAGCGGAATCTCTGCAGGCGGCGGAGGGGCAGATATCGCAGCTGGCAGCGGCATCTATTTCACTTCGTCCGGCACCTATACCGTTATTAATGCCACTGTTCTTTCTGCTTCTGTATCTCCTATACCGCCGGTTCAGGTATTTATCTGAGCGACGGAGGCACCAAGTTCAACCTTTATGCAGATGGTGAAGGTTCCGTAACCGTCTCTTATAGCGGTGACCTCGCATTGATCAGTGGTTCCGCTGCCGGTGGCGGCGGTGGAGGTGGTGCTTCCGTTACCGTCTCTGGTGCACCCGGCACTAATTATTCTGCTGGTGACCTTTGGTTTGATACCAACGAAGGTCGTCTCTTTGTTTACGCCTCGGGTAACGGCATCGAGCAGCCCGCGTGGTACCAGACCAACGCCGAGGCAATTGCACTCAAGTCCGAAATTGCACCTTCTGGGACTGGCGAGAACTCCCCGCCTCGAGATGGTTCGATCTGGTTCAACACCCTTATGGGTTCGTTGTTCGTTTACGACGCAACCACTTCTGGTTGGTACGAAACGGGTCCGTCTCGCAGCTTTGCTTACGGTGCTGCCGCACCTGCTTCGACGAGTACTCAAGGTGCTGGTTGGTTCGATACCACTACAAACCGTCTCAAGGTTTGGAACGGCTCCGCTTGGATCGACCTCGACATTGACGGAGGTGTCTACTGATGTCTAACTACCAACGGCTTAAGCGCACAGCCTCTGGTGTCCAGGTCGGCGACCCCACTATCGGAGAGCTCGTTTTTAATACAGCCTCTGGGTATCTCTACACGACTCGGGATGACGGTGCCCTTGTCTTAATCAATAACGGTATCCCCGGTCCAACCGGTCCAAGCGGAGCTGTTGGTCCTAGTGGTGCCATCGGTCCTAGTGGGGCTGTTGGTCCTAGCGGAGCTGTTGGCCCTAGTGGTGCCACTCCTCAGCGCTACCTCCTGGATGCTTTCGACACGACGACTCAGGTCAATACCGCTACCAGCGGCAACGCGTTTACGTACAACACGACGGTGAACGCCCGTGGCATCGCACTTGTGTCTGGGTCAATGATCCAGGTTGCTAACTCCGGCGTCTACAACATTCAGTTTTCTGCTCAACTGGAGAAAACCAGCGCAAATAAAGAAGACGTTGATATTTGGTTTAGGAAGAATAATGTCGATGTTCCTTGGTCTGCTACGACCATCGTTGTAGAGGGTTCGTCTGATAGGCAAGTAGCTGCTTGGAACTTCTTTATGAGTATGGACACTAATGAGTTTGCTGAGATTATATGGCATACCGCAGATACGAATGTTAAAGCGGTTGCCGTCAGCGGTATCACCAACCCTGTACACCCGTCGATCCCGAGTATCATCCTGACCGTTAACAACGTCGACTAATGTCGAAACCTAAGAACGTTCAGCAAATCGAGCCCAAGCCCAAGAAGACCCATCAGGGTCAGGGGCGTCATAGCCTTGCGAATCACGGACGTAAGAAATCCCGTGGTCAAGGAAAAGGTTAGACTTAGTTGATCTAGTAGGTCGAGATGGCTATCAATTCTTTTAAAGCAGGTGAGTCAATCTCAGCTGGTGATGCGGTAGCCCTCAACTCGGCTGGTTTACTTGTAAAAGCAAACGCTCTCGAGTTTGATACAGCATCAGTTGTTGGTGTTGCTATCGACGCTGGCTCCGCTGGATCCCTAATTCGAGTTAACGCTGATGCTATTTATGACGGCGGAAGCGGATATACACCTGGGCAATATAGGTATCTTTCCGCTTTCGCCTCTGGGGTAAATGTTGACTACGCAGCGTGGGCGTCTGGTTTAGCTCTAACTGCTTACGACGGCGCTTACCTTTCAATTGTTGGTCGAGCACTGACCACTACGAAACTTGAGGTTGAAACTTCACGTCCGCTCTTTGTAACTAACCCGACTTCTGTCATCCTGCTTGAGTCGAGCGCTGGGTTAATCCTGGATGCTATGCTTCAGGAGGATGGGTCTACAATTGATTTAGAGACTGCGTAAAAATGGCCAGCCAAAAGATATCGCAATTTTCAGCGATTACAACGCTGGCTAGTGGTGACTATTTCCCGGTAATCCAGGCCTCAGGTACTACCAACAAACGTGTTGATGTTGGTGTACTTGATGTTCGTTACGCCGCCTCTGCTAGTGGTGAGCTAGCTCACGAAGCTCTCGCTTCTGGTAACGCCGCTCTTGTCGAGGCTTCTGTTGCTCTCGCTTCCGGTAACGCAGCTCTAGTCGACGCTTCCGTCGCCCTTGCATCTGGTAACGCAGCTCTCACCGATGTAAGTGGTAAATACGATAAGACCGGCGGACCTATCTCTGGTCCCGTAATCGTTCAGTCTCAATCGATCGGATCGATTTCGACTACAAACGCCTCGGGTGTAATTTTCTTAGATTTCGGTAGTTCTAATAACTTTGATATAACTCTCGTTGAAGCAAGTAACACCCTTGCAGCCCCTGTAAACGCCAGCGGTGGTCAGACCGGGCAGATCGTTATCCGCCAAGACGGCGTGGGTAGCCGTCTACTTACTTATAGCGGTGGCTGGCAATTTGTCGGCGGTTCCGCGCCTAGCCTCTCGACTGCAGCAGGAGCTACTGATTCTCTTAGTTACTACTGCGCGACTTCCTCAGGTTACTTCGGTATTCTTACCGCAAACTTCCAAGGAGTTTGATAGATGTCTTTAGGGTCTTCCTTAGCTCCTTTCTTTGGCGCTGCGGGTGCTGCTGCTGGCGGTGCCGCAGCTGATTACAGCTTAAGGTTCAACAGCGCCGATTCGACATACCTGAGTCGCAATCCCACATCCGTCAGTAATCGCAGGACCTGGACCTGGAGCGGGTGGGTAAAGTTAAGCAAACCGAGTACTAGTTACGACCGCTTTTTTGGATCCGAAACTAGCACAACTGCCGTTACGACTATTCGTATTACGCAGCTAGCTGGTTACGAAGACTGCTTAGAGTTTCACCATAACGACGGCACAAACGTATCCAACGTAACGACTAACGCTAAGCTGCGAGATCCCTCAGCCTGGTATCACATAGTTGTTGCAGTAGATACGACTCAATCAACACCAGCAAATCGCACAAAGATCTATTTGAACGGCGTAGAGCAGTCATTGTCTGCCTCTGCTTATCTGAACCAGAATGTTGATACTTTTATCAACAGCACTAATGCGCAAAACATCGGCAGAAGCCAGCAATACGGAGCCTATTTCAACGGCTACATGGCTGAGGCCATCCTTATTGATGGACAGGCGCTTGCTGCAACGGACTTTGGTGAGTTCAATACCGAGGGCGTGTGGAACCCACTGTCAGACCTTTCGGCTTTGACATACGGCACTAATGGATTCAAAATTAATTTTAATAACACAGCTTCTTTAACTACTCTTGGTGAAGATAGTAGTGGGCTAGGCAATAACTACGATGCATTTAACTTCACTCCTCTAGGCGTTACTGCCGCTAACACGGACACAATAAGCACGGTTGCTCTTGAATCTCAAGCAGTCTCCACTTTTAAAAATCGTAGAGGAGGCGGATCAAACCAAGGCGCACCCAACAACACCTGGGCATCGTCCACCAACATGGGCGATCAAGTTATCAACGTGGGGTCAACGTTCAACGCTTCTGACCCTTCGGTTATTAACTGGAACTCTGACGCGTGGCTTTACTTTGAGTTAAATACTGCAAGTGCGGTTACTATTGGCTACCCGTCGCTGATTGCTGCGCAAGAAGCGGTACTGTACGGGTCGAATAATGGTGGATCTTCTTGGACTTTTATTGCTAAGGAGACGAATAGAGGGCGGCGAATTACTTCGACAACTGCTTATCAGTATTACGCTTACGCAAACCCTGGCCAGAATATTGCCGCAAACGACTGGACAATTCTTCCTGCCAAAACTGTCCTTACTTTGGCTTCAAGCCAAGATTTAAACAAAATATTTGAAAACGATTTTGTTCAGCAAGATAGCTCTCAAACTTTATCCACAAATACTATCTCCGGGTTTACGCGACTCGACTATGCAAACGGCGCTACATTCGGCGGCAACCTAAATACACTCTCCAACGCTTTCAGGCCTGAATACAACAGTGTTCCGCCTTGGCAGCCCCAGCAAGCTACTGCAACTGCTGATTTTACAAATCTTGGGTTGTATGCAACCAGCATCGGTGTGTGGTGCACTTTCTCCAACAACGCCAGCGGCTGGAATATTGACGGTAGTCGTTTGACTGTTAATGGAGTAAACGTAAGCTCCACAGCTACTGCGGTAGCAAAGTCAATTACTGGTTGGGCAAGTTCAGCGTATTTGGTGACGCATACCTTTGCGACTCCTACGCTGTTAACGACTGTAGATGCTTACGCTGCTAACGCAAGTAACTATGTTTCAGGTTACTACATAAACGGCGTAAAACTTATCAAGGGTGACACCAAACTGACCCTGACTGGTTCCACTAATCTTTCGAGCTTTGCCTCGGGAGACACTATCTACCAAGATAATGCGTCTACGGGTCCTGTCTATAGCTCTACCCTGACCGGCACAACCGGCGGCTCGTCTACTGTGGTCACCACTCCCGAAAACTTGTATGACGGAGACCTAGGGAGCTACCCGAGAGTGTATGGCACCGGTACAAACACCATTACGCATAACACTACACTTTCAAATGTCCAACGCCTAGAAGTGTATTTGGAGACAGGTAATACCAGCACCAAGGTTTATGTCAACGGAGTGGGTCCGCACACAAATACCGGAGCTGGTTGGAACGATCTAGGACCTCTGATCCCAGGCAACGGAATTGTCACTAGCATTCAGTTCGAGGAGTATTACGGAGGCAGTAGTTACTACCCCCGTCCTAGGGCCATCCGCGTTAACGGTCAAATTCTGTTAAACGCTGATCAAACCCCTAACGGTACAGTTCTTGCAAGCGCCCCGAATGGTAACCAACTCCTACTCAGCGGTACCGGCGGTACCTGGAGTAGCAGCAGCACTCAAACTGCTCAAGTAACCAAGGTAGCAGGCAATGGATATGTTTTTGCTGTCGACTCAAATGCAAATACTATCAAGCTCGTTAATGTAGCTAATACGTGGTTAGGCGGCGTGGGTAAGTACGTCATTGGTCCTAATACATACGCCTCGAACCAAAATACTGACACCCTCACTGATCACCCCAGTGCTGCTGGAAGTGATACCGGTGTAGGCGGTGAAGTTAGAGGGAACTACTGCACTTGGAACCCGCTAGATAAAGGCTCTGGAGTAACCGCAAGCAATGGCAACTTAGTTGCCTCTTGCGCGACTACAGGCATCAACGGCACAATCGCCTTGCCTGCAAGTGGTAAATATTATTTTGAAATCACTTACAGCAGCATAGGAAGCGACACCAATACTTTTGCAGGCTTAATGTACTTGCATCAAGCAAGCGGCGTAAGAGATTTGACGGCGGGTGGCACACGCCTCATTGTGCGTGCAAACGCCGGTGTGATTTACAACGACAGCACTACAACTGCGACAACAACACTCAGCGCCGGTGATGTGCTTGGAGTTGCAGTTGACTGCGGAGCAAATAGCGTTCAGTTCTATAGAAACGGCAGCACCATTGGAAGCGCTCAGACTCCTAGTACAGCAATTAATGGAGCGAATTGGGCGCCGTGGTGCGGAACCTCTTCGAGTACATCAACATTTACTTTGAACGCCGGCCAACGCCCCTTCGCTAACCCCAGCGTCCCCAGCGGCTTCAAGGCGCTATGCACAGCTAACCTCACGCCGCCGACTATTGCAGAAGGCAGCACTGTCATGGCCGTGACGCCCTACATAGGCAATGGCACCACGCTGACAATCAGTGGATTGGAGTTCAGCCCGGATTTGGTGTGGATTAAAGGGCGTGATTTTAATAGCCATCACCGTTTATATGATCAAATTCGTTTAGCTACAAATTCTCTCAGGAGCAGTTCAGCGGATGCTGAAATTGTGGAATCGACAGGCTTAACAGCTTTTACGTCTGATGGATTCACACTAGGCAGCGATCCCGGTCACAATAATGCTGGTCAGCGTCTGGTCGCCTGGACCTGGGACGCGGGAACATTAACGGCAACGAACAACGATGGCAGCATCAGCTCGCAAGTTCGCGCTAATACCTCGGCGGGCTTCAGCGTGGTTACCTATAACGCCGGTCCACTACCACCCGCCACAGGCGCAACTGTGGGTCACGGTTTAGGCGTAGCACCACAATTCATCATCGTCAAAGACAGGACAAATGCAAACGGTTGGGCTGTCTATCACTCGTCCTTGGGACCGGGCAAAGCTTTAGTGTTAAATAGTACAGCAGCCGTATCGGTTGCTTCAACTTGGTGGGATAACACTGCGCCTTCGTCAACTGTTTTTTCAATTAACTCAGATATTTATTCAACAGCGCAGCCAAATGATGATTACGTCGCCTACTGCTGGACCCCAGTCGCGAACTACAGCGCGTTCGGCAGCTTCATTGGAAATGGGTCGTCAGATGGACCCTTTGTGTACACCGGGTTCCGCCCGAAATTCCTGCTTTACAAATGCAGTTCCGTTGGTGGTGATTGGTGGAATTTCGTGGATACTGCTCGTGCTACTTATAACGTTGTTGGTCCATATTTAGAAAATGGAACGCAAGCTGAAGGGACAGGTTCTGTAATTGACGTTCTTTCTAACGGTTTCAAACTACGCTTTGGGTTGGGTAATCAGTGGAATGGCACTGGTCAAACATACGTCTACGCCGCCTTCGCTGAGCACCCCTTCCAGACGGCTCGCGCCCGCTAATTGCCAGCGCAGTTAAACCAGCCACCCTACTTTATTTGTCGTACCGCGTGGTTAGCGGTTAGAATTTAAAAAAATCTGCGCGGCGATGTTTCTCTTACACGGCAAGCCCTTGGGTTTGGATA
>Ga0070749_10001872_pt1 | contig 14221 bp, 15 predicted proteins | sample VirMetDEL_Nov_18_FD_75180 | JGI IMG/M metagenome (GOLD analysis project Ga0070749, IMG submission 75180) | Aqueous microbial communities from the Delaware River and Bay under freshwater to marine salinity gradient to study organic matter... | ecosystem: Environmental > Aquatic > Marine >...
ACAAGAGAAGCAGGAACACAAATGTCACTGGAGAGCCTACGGTCAACCAGACGGTACAGTTGTATGTGATGAATGTAATACTGCGGCTGATGTCAATAAGCTCATCGACTCAGCTAAACGAGAAGCCTACAAGCAAGGCTACATAGACGCTGGTATTAAAGAAATAACCGAGGGTGCTAGTAAAGACCTGTTTCAAGAGCTGCTACTTTACAAAGCAGCTTATGGTGAACTACCCCTCGAGCAATCAGAGGAGAGTAAGTAATGAATGATACACCAAACATGGCACAGGACTTTGTACTAAATGAAAACTGCGCTACTACCCAGGATCAGACGCTTAAAGAACAGCTCTGCCCGAAGCCGGTGGTACTACCAGATACCGGCAGCTTTGTAGCGATTTCATTTTGGCTAGCGGTTTTTATAACTCTAGCCTATGCAATGGCAAAACGCGGTAAATAATGTGTTATAGTATTCGCAAATGAGAAAAGCGAATACTCACTCGTCTAAAAAAGCCAAAGGCAAAGCGTTGGAGTCTTGGCTTGCCGGAGAACTCAGAAAGTCCGGTGCGGATCCAACCGCACAACCGATGCCACTCTCCGGAGCTATGACATTCTTCAAGAGCGATATACGGACTAAGCTCCCCTACTCATTTGAGTGTAAAAACCAAGAGAACACAAAAGTCTGGGAATGGTACGAGCAAGCAAAAAAAGACGCGGGCGCATTAGAGAAGCCCGTGGTTGTATTTAAGCGTAATTACTCACAGCCTATGGCGCTATTGGCGGCAGAGGATCTGGTGCAGATGATCGCTGAGATAGCGCAGTATTATGATATTATAAGCAAAAAGGAGAGTGAGCGATGAGGGTAGCAATAGTCGGTGGTAAGGGTATAGTCGGCAGCAGCTATAACCTGGTATTCCCTGACGCGTATATATATGACGTGGGCGTTGGCTCAAAAGAAGAAGTCAACGCCTGCGATATAGCGCTGGTGTGCGTGCCAACAAACTTGAATGATAATGGCGAATTAGATATGAGTATTGTTGAAGAAGTTATTGAGTGGCTAGATACGCCACTTATTTTAATTAAATCAGCGCTGATGCCAGGAACTGTGGATAAACTTGTGGAAAAGACGGGGAAAAGTATCGCTGTCTCAGTAGAGTTCATTGGCGAAGGAAACTACCCAGTCCATTTTTGGAAGTATCCCGATCAACAAGATCCGCGAAGGCATGAAATGTTGATTGTAGGCGGCGAAGAGAAAACCGCAACCGCGTGCGCCGAGATTATGTGGCGCTATATGTCGCCGGATATAAATATCCATATCACGAGCGCTAAAGAAGCAGAGATCACTAAGCTGGTAGAGAATAGCTGGGGCGCTTTCAAGGTTACGTTTGTAAACGCCTTGTACTCGCTAGCTCAGAAGTCAGACACAAACCCGGTACGCATTCACCAGGCCTGGACTTCAGATAAGCGCATAGACCGTATGCACACCCGCGCTGTGGGCTTTGAGCGTGGCTGGGCTAGCAAATGCTGGGATAAAGACGTACAAGCCCTAGCGAGCTACGCAGAGAGCGTAGAGGCGGGCGACATGGCGTTTATGATAAACGCAGTATTAGACCTTAACGAGTTTCACAAGCAAGAGAATGAAAAAGCTTAGTATTACCTTCTCGCTCGACGATGGCTCTATCTATGACTATCGGCTCTGTAAAATATTAGAAAAATATAATATAGAAACGACACTGTATCTCCCGGCGCATTGGATAACCTACCTAGAGAGTAAGGGCATTGAGCCGATGACCCCAGCCCAAGCGCAGGAAGTCGCGGATCGCTTTGTGATTGGCTCGCATGGCGTAGACCATCTATTGCTAACTCGTATCGACCCGGCGCTACAAGAAAAAGAAATCTTTGAAAGCCGTAGAATCTTACAAGAAGAATTTGAGCAACCGATAAACTCTTTTTGCTACCCAAGAGGATATTATGATGCCGCTATTATAGAAAAGGTAAAAGCTGCCGGCTATACCTCTGCTAGAACGGTAAAAGTCGGTGCGCTTGGTATCAGCCCCAATCCGTACGAGAAGCTGACTACAGCGCATATCGGCTTTGATAGAGCTGAGTATGGCGTAGATTGGTATAGCTACTCTGAAGCTAAGCTCCTGCGTGGCGTGAGCCAAGCTTATAACACTCCCATACGACTGCACTTCTGGGGGCATGGCGAAGAGATTCATCGCAACGGCCAATGGGATCGCGTGCTGCAATTTATAAAGCTGGTGGCTTCCTATGCTAATGCCTAAGATTCACATCGCTAAGTACGAGCCAAACCGTTTAGGTGGTGGCTGGACTTGGGCGCGAGAGTTTGCCAAAGGCATCGGTGGCAGGTTAGGAAGCTATCAAGAGAGCCAAGTCTATGTCATTCCTAGCCCTTCTATGGTGGAACGCGAAGAAGTAAATCGAGCTAAAGCTGATGGTAAGTTTATTATGTTGCGGCTGGATAATATCATTCGCAACTCACGCAATCGCAATACAGGCATGAGCCGAATGCAGGACTTTGCGCTGATGGCCGATGTGGTGGTGTATCAAAGCGAGTTCGCTCGCGACTTACTCACAGGCTGGGTTAAACCGAAGCAGCTGGCGGTGATCCATAACGGCTGCGACCTGTCTATATTCAATGACAACAATCGCCATGAGTCGCCAGTTAACCGCTATCTATACTCTCGGTTTAATAGGGATGAGACGAAGAACTGGGAGATGGCGCGGTATATCTATGAGCGAGAATACAGAGTCGATCCCTCGAGCTTGCTTACTATTATCGGACAGTTCTCTGATGAGCTGCGGGAATATAACTTTGACTTCTATCGCAATGAGAAGTTTCAATACTTAGGCGTGGTGCAAGATCCGCGTGCGCTTGCGGATATTTATAGAAACACTGACCAGCTTATCTATACCTATTTCAATGATGCGTGCTCGAATACTCTTATTGAAGCCCTCTGCTCAGGCTGTGAGATACTTGATCCCTACCACATGGCGAACACCGGTGGCTCAAGCGAGATAATGTCATGCTTTGAGGAGTATGGCGCACAGTACTTTGATAGCAAGAGAATGGTACAAGAATACTTGGAGATGCTGGCGTGAGTAGCAGCTACAGGGTTAGCCTAGACAAGTGGCTACAATCTCAAGAGGTTAAGGCCGGCACAGTATATGACGTTGGCGGAGCGCAAGAGCAAATGCCCAGGCGGGTAAAGAGCTGGGAAGTAGGTGAATACCTCATCTTTGATTTACCGCATCCGCATAAGGGCAGGAAACCTGATGTGGCCGTAGATATAAACGAGTTCTCGCCGGTACTAGATGGGTATAAGGGCATGGCCGATATAGTCTATTGCTTAGAAGTATTTGAGTATATCTATGATCCTGTGCGGGCAATGAAGAATCTGGCCGGGCTAGTTAAGCCAACTGGCCGCATCTACGCCAGCTTTCCTTTCTATTACCCAGTCCATCAACCAGTAGATAATGACTACTTACGCTATACCCTAGCCGGGATCACAAAGATAGCTCAGGTAGCACACTTAAAAGTGATGTCTGTACAAACCCGCAAACCTGAGAGCTACGGTATGTTGCATTTTAATAGTGTGGAACGCTTGCGTGGCGCGAAAGAGTATGACCATAATTGCTTAGGATACATAGTGGAGTTCGCAAAGTGAAATACATATTCATCGACTTGGGCGCGTATGATGGTGACTCAATTCAATACTTTCTTACTAAGGCTCAAGACCTACCAGCGCCGGCCAGCCAGTTTGCTATCTATGCCTTTGAGCCAAACCCGAAGTTCTTTATGAAGCTCAACGAGCTCATGGACACCACACCGCAGATAAAACAAATTAGCAATCAAGCAGCATGGATTGAGGACGGCACTATGGAGTTTGCAGTAGACCAGGCTGCGGATCCGATGGGATCAACGCTGATGAAGGGAAAGCAAGAAATTTGGGGTAAAGCGAAAAAGCAAACAGTACAGACATTTGATTTTTCAGATTGGATTACGCAGTTTGCTAATGATTATGTTATTGTTAAATGTGATTGCGAGGGCGCAGAGTTTCCTATTCTAAATAAAATGCTGAAAGATAAAACCATTGGCGTAATCAACGAGCTGTGGTGCGAGTTTCACCCGAATAAGGTGCGCGAGTATACCACGACCGATAAACATGAGCTGATGGCAGCCGTACGCAGCGCTGGCGTAAAACTTACGGAGTGGCATTAGATGTTAAAGATACTTGCAGTCACCGATAAGCTGGATACGGCGATAGATCGCCTGGCAGCTGGCGTAGGCCAATATATGAACGGCTATGATTATAAGGTGTTGGCAGTGCATCCGAAGCGCCCTAGCCAGCAAGACCTGGCCGAGTTTGTACGGCTAGCAAGCCAAGCCGATATTATCGACTATCACTATTTTAGAACTGCCGAGATGCTTCGGTCGCATTTGCCCGAGATAAAAGCCAAGCCGAGCATACTGCGGCATTTTAACCCCTACTCCTTAGAGGGCGATTGGAGCGGCTACCAGTATATTGTGGCTTGTAATAAGAGCATTGAAGCCGACTTAAAGCGTGGCTACAGTAACGTGGTATATCACCCTATAACCCGCAATCCTAAAAACTATGTATTCCGAGAGAAGCCTACCGACCACGATGTAGTTCTGATGGTAGCAAATCGGATAGAAGCTAAAAAGGGCATACTTGAGGTGGCTAAGGCTTGCGAGCAGCTGGGCGTAGCCTTTCACTTAGTCGGGAATATATCTGATCCGGCATATTTTGCTGAAGTAGTAGGTTGCTCGACTACTACTTTCTCGCAGGGCATATCCGATAAGAGCCTAGCTGCAGCCTACAACAAGGCTACGCTGCACGTCTGTAATAGCCAGGATAACTTCGAGAGTGGCACGATGCCTATCCTAGAGGCTATGTTCTCAGGCGTACCGGTGCTGACCCGCAACGTAGGCCACGTACCGGATATCTATAACGGCGAGAATATGGTGTTGAATCCTAACGATAAAGAAGATATAGATGGCCTAGCTAAGCTTATGTATAAGACCTTAACCGATAAGAAGGGCTTACACGAGCTCGCCCAGAAAGGTTGGCAAACGGTGAAAAGCTACACCGATCAGCGCCGGGCGTATATGTATAAGCGGCTCTACCGCAGTATGCAGTCGCCAGAGCAGCCGGTGAGCGTAATCGTGCCAACAGCCGATGATCCGCGTACCCTACTTACCTGCCTAGTAGCTATCGAGAATCAAAGCTATAAGAATATAGAGATTGTAGTATGTGATGACGGTAGCGATAAAGCTACCCTCAGCGTGGTGCAAGAGTTCGGCGAGATGACAGCGAAGCCGGTGGTATACCTCAACACCTTCAAGGGCGACTATGGTTTGGCGCGGGCTAGGAATATGGGCATTATAGAGGCCAGCGGAGATATAGTGGTATTTGATGACCAGCGCCAGATTATGCACCCGGAAGCGGTCGCGGAGTTTGTATCGCACCTGGCACCGAAGCTTTGGCTGTACGGCAATAAGGGCGGCAAGAAAGACTTTGTGGAGAACTTTGGTTGTGTCTATCGGGCAGAGATTATCCGCATGGGTATGTTCTCCGAGCGCTGTACGCTCTACGGCTCGCTTAGCCAAGAAGTACGCGCTAGAAGCCGCGCCCAGGGCTTTACGCATACCTATATTGAAACCGCAAAAGCTGAGGCCGCTAAGAAGTCCAGCAACAAATACTCCAAGCGAGCTGAAATTATTGAGAGTAAAGATATGTTATATAAGATGGGATTATAAGATGAGCAAGCTACGAGTATTTGGCATACTAAATCACTTAGGCAATAACTACGAGCAATTAAAGCTGGCTGAGAACTACGATGTAGAGTTTACCTATCTGCAAAACAATGTAAGGCGCTGGGGAAGAAACTCGCATAGGCAGCAGCCAGACCATCTAAACTGGGCAAGCTATTACGAGCCAGGCAAATACGATGTGGCTATCATCTCGGTAGATCAACAATGCGTAGACCCCGAAATTGGCAAAGGTCATCTCTACCGGCATCTAAACGAAGTCATTCAAGACATACCTAAGATTGTAATAAACCACGGAACGCCGATGTGGGATGAGAAATACACCGAGGATATTGTAATTAACGGTGGCCAGATACTCGACCGCAAGGGCAAGCCACGGCATATAGACGGTATGAAGCAGCTAGTGGGCGATAACTTTATGATCGTAAATAGCTATGAAAGCGTGAATCGCTGGGGCTGGGGCTATCCGCTCATACATGGCATGACCCAGAATGACTGGCTCGACCTGCCTAAAGAGCCGCTTGTGGTGCTACCCCTCTCCCCTGCTGGCTTAGATAAATATTATAATCGCCAGCTTATATCGCATATCAAAGAGGGCTTGCCAGATAGAGTTGGCTTAGAGGTACTGCATACCAACGTCAATTACCCGGTTGTAGATTGGCAAGACTACAAAGAAACTATCGGGCGGGCGCTAATAACCATATTCCCATTTGCTGATTCGCCCATGCCGAGAAGCCGTACCGAGGCTATGCTGTCCGGCTCGTGCGTACTCTCGAGTCGCCATCATAACGCCGATGAGTTCATTACAACTGGGCAAAACGGCTTTATTATGCCGGATAACCCCTTGAGCTACATCGAAGCTATCGACCAGCTGGTAAATCATAACTTTAGAGAGGCCGAGCTAATCGGGCAAGCTGGCAAGAAAACAGCGCTGGAGTACTTCTCAGAGGAGCGCTACCAAAAGGATCTATACGATATTATTAGCAAAGTAGCAGCTGGAGAGCGGCCTGAATGGGATGGCAGTAAGATATGGAGCGCGTCATGAGGTCAATTGCAGCATTCACTTTCGAGCAGTTTCACAACAAAAAGAACATTGGCTCGACTAAAATCCGCATAAAAAACCTCATGAAGTACTGGCCGGAGATGCATTTGTATAAGTTTGGCGAGAAGCCTGACGTGATGATATTCCAAAAGGTCTACCGCTCGGGCGAGACATTCCGCTCAGCTGCCTATACCCTGCCAGGAGAGATGGGCGTGCCAAGCATCTTAGACATCTGCGATGCCGATTGGCTAGGCCAGGGCGCAACCACAAAGGCGTGCTTCATTACCGAAACGGCTCGCATGGTAGACGCTGTAGTTACCAGCACCGAAGCCCTCGCCGAGTTCATTCGTCAGCTCACCGACAAACCGGTGCTATGTATTCCCGACCGGTTTGTGATTGACGAGTTCCCGACCATCAAACACCACACCACGCCGCTTAAAAAAGCCGTATGGTTTGGCTATTCACATAACGCCGAGCTACTGCGCTATGCCATACCAGCTATCGATCGGCACAAGCTCGACTTCACGATTATTAGCAATGACGATCCACGCTTACCGTTCGAGTATGACTTCAAGCTTTGGAATAACGCGACAGCCTACGATATAATCCAACAGAACGATATCGCCATACTGCCAAAAGGCACTCGCCCACAGGATAGATTCAAGAGTAACAACCGGCCGGTGCAAAGTATTCTCTGTGGAGTGCCGGTAGCAACCACTGCTGACGAGGTAGAACGCTATGAAACCGCTGCAGAGCGCAATAAATCAGTAATACCATTGTGGCAGCTATACCGCAAAGAGTATGATGTCCGTAAAAGCGTAGAGGAATATAAAGACCTAATTGGGAGTATATTACAAAACAATGATTAGAAATGTCAATACATACAGCGGAGTAGGGGAGTGCTAGCTCTACCTATAAAACGCAAAATAGGGCGACCCATGCGGAGTAGGGGAGGGGTAGCATGAATATAAGCAGTATAACGCTCAGCAGTATAAATCCTGCTGAATATAATCCGAGAGTCATAACCAAAGATGAGTTCGAAGGTTTGAAGCAGTCTCTTACCACTTTTGGCCAGCAAGAGAACCTGATTGTGAATAAAGACATGACCTTGATCTCCGGCCACCAACGTTTGCAGGCCATGCTCGCCCTGGGCTGGACTGAAGCTACCTGTAATGTAGTAGACCTCGATAAGCACGAAGAGAAAAAGCTTAATGTAATCATGAACTCCCAAGCCATCGCCGGTAAGTTTGACGAGCTAAAGCTGGCCGAGATACTCGAAGAGCTGAAGCTAGACGATAACTATGAAGCGCTCCGACTCAATAAGCTCGAGCCATTAGACCTATCGCTCGATGGTATAGAAGAAGATGAGCCACCTGAAATTAGCCAAGACCCACCGGTAAGTAGGCTGGGCGAGATATATAGGCTCGGTAAGCACTGGCTGATGTGTGGCTCGGCTACAAGCGAGGATGATATCAACTCCCTGTTCCAAGACCAGAAGATAGACCTCTACTTAACCGACCCACCGTATAACGTAGACTATACCGGCAAGACCAAAGACGCCCTAAAAATAGATAACGACCAAATGGATGACGGCGAGTTCCTAGCTTTCCTGGCCGATGCCTACAGGCGCGCTGATGAGCATATGAAGTCCGGCGCCGCTTTTTACATATTCCACGCCGACTCCGAGGGGTATAACTTCAGAGCCGCCGTCAAAGAGGTTAACTGGATGCTGAAACAATGCCTCATATGGGTAAAGCAAACTATGGTAATGGGGAGACAGGACTATCAATGGAAGCATGAGCCTATACTCTACGGCTGGAAGTCTGGGAGTAGTCACAGCTGGTTTGCCGATCGCAAGCAAACGACAGTACTCAATTTTGATAGACCTAGCCGTAGCTCCGAGCATCCGACTATGAAGCCTATAGAGATACTCGCCTATCTTATCCAAAACAGTAGTAAAGCAGGGGATGTGGTATATGACGGCTTTAGTGGCTCTGGCTCTACCCTTATCGCCTGTGAGCAATTAGATAGAATATGCTATGCCGTTGAGCTAGACCCACGCTATTGCGATGTTATACGTAAGCGCTATGCGAAGTTTATAGGCCAAGAGGATAATTGGCAGGAAATTACCGGAGTAGTCAATGCCTAGACCAACCGTAATGACCGAGCCTGTACTAGAGGCTCTGCGACAAGCTTTTCTGATTGGGGCTACTAACCTGGAGGCAGCACACTATGCTGGCATAACTGAAAAAACATTATATAACTATATCGACAAGCACCCAGAGTATTTACAGCAAATCGAGGCATGGAAGTCTGAGCCTATCTTGAAGGCCAAGCAGACGATTATAAAGAATATGCATGATACAAAGAACGCCCAATGGTACTTAGAGCGTAAGGCCAAAGACTTTAAGCAAAAGGTGGAGATGGAAGGGGGGCAAAACCCTATCCGCGTACTCTTGCAAGCCTATGGGATAGATCCTGAGAAGATAAGCCAGGGAGTGATAGATGACGGACAAGATGATGGTGCTATTTCAACAGCACCTACTAGCGAAGCATAATCTCGTACTCTACCCTTACCAGCTGATTCTGGCTCGTAAGATATTCTCCGCGCTTATTACTAACTTGCAGCTGACTATTCACGCTACCGAAGAGGATATTAAGAAGCTTAAACCGATAGAGGTACACGCCGAGTTCTCGCGGCAGTCCGGCAAGACCACCGCTATCGTGCATACGATTGAGTTTATAATGCTATTCTTTACCGAAGCATTCTCTCGCCCGATCAATATAGCTATCTTCGCTCCCCAGGCCGAGCAAGCTAAGACCGACTTCGATAGGCTGAAGCTGGCACTGCGTAAGACCGAGAAAGACCTACAGAGCTTTGAGGGCGATGACGCCGAGCGCTATGCTAAAGAGGAGAGCAACGCTAAGACGCTCGTATTACCCAATGGCACCAGCTGCTATATATTCCCGGTCAGTAAAACCAGCAAGCCGGAGAGTAAGACACTCCATTTGATTATCTTTGAAGAGAGCCAAGACCTACCCGACCAGATAGTTAAAGAGCAAATCCTGCCAATGCGCGCCAGTACCAACGCTCCGGTAATATGGATTGGCACAGCTGGTACGCGTATCTGCAACTTCTACCGCTTAGGGCAAGGCGCGAGCGCCAATAAGCTCTACTTTGATAAGATAGCCGAGCAGAGGCGTACCGTATACGAGTCTACCGGCGATCCACGCCACCTAATCTATGAGCAAACCATTAAGGGCGAGATAGAGAAGTATGGGCTAGAGAGCGATGAGATCCAGCGCCCTTACTACGGCAAGTGGTTGATTGGTACAGGGCAGTTTACCACCGCAGAGGAGCTAGACGCGCTAACCAGCGATAGAGGGCGTACCCACCACGAGAAGAAGCATGAATGCTACGCCGGCATAGATACCGCAAAGCATCCCGATAGCACCATCGTAACGATTATTCGCTGGAACTCGGAGCTAGAAAAAAAGGAGCTAATTAACTGGCTGGAGCTACGTGGTGAGAACTATAAAGACCAATTCGATATCATTACCGATTTCTTAGGTCGCTATAATATCCGGGCTTTGGCAATAGACTCAACCGGCCAGGGCGACTTTATGCCTGATATGTTTGAGCGTGAGACGAACTTTATGGATGAGAACAACGGCCTGTATCGTATGAAGTTCTCCGCTGTGAGCAAAGACATTATGTATAAGAACTTGAAGGTGAGCATTCAGCAGTTATTGACTACGCTCCCAAAGAACAGTACAAAGGAGTCAGAGAAGTTTCGGCAACAAATGTTGGATCTCCAGCAAGAGTACCGAGGACAACTCTTATCAGTACATCACCCAGATGACCCAAACGCGCACGATGATTATGCGGACAGTTGGGCGCTCGCTGAGTACGCTTATGCCAAAGAACAAGAACGGAGTATAGCCAACCTCACAGTTGTCGAAACAAGCCATGTGGAAAAGACTGCAAAATCTGATTTCTTTAACGAACAGTGGGATTGATACCACTCCGCTCGTTCAGCCAGTAGTAGACAAGACCGTTTACTCGGCTGGTGGGTATACCTCTAGCAACAATATTACCGGCGACCCGACTGATTACTCGAAATACTATAACGGCTGGGTATATGCGAACTTAAACGCACTTGCTTCTTCTGTCTCAAAGATGGAGATTAAGCTGTACAAAGTGCGAGTTATTAACGGCGAGCAAGAATATATTGAAATTGAAAGCCATGAGGTACTCGACCGACTCGACCGACTAAATGCTTTCACAAGCTTTACTGACGCTGTATATAGCACACAAACATTCAAAGATATGGCTGGCGACTGCTTCTGGTATATAGATGACGCCAAGCAGAATATCTATATCTTAGAGCCAAACAAAGTAAAAGTACTATTCGACTATATCGGTGGCGGTGGCGTAAAGATTACCGGCTACAAATACACCACTATCGTAGACGGCAAGGAGCGCGTAGAAACCTACAAGCCCGAGCAAGTCGTACCCTTCAAGAATCCAAACCCATTAAATCCGGTACGTGGTATGGGCTTGATTGCAATGGCGCTGGCAGCTATCGACACCGACCTCTATGCCGAGGACTTTAATAAGCGCTTTTTCTTAAATAACGCTACGCCCGATACTGTTCTCCGCACTGACCAAAAGATTAACCCCGATAATATGCGTAGGCTCGAAGCCGACCTCAAGCGTAGATTTGGTGGCACTCGTAATGCCCACAAGACGATGATCCTTGAGGGAGGCTTAGATATTAAAGCGTTAAATAGCACACAGCGCGATATGGAGTTTATTGAGCAGAGTAAATGGGTACGCGATAAGATGATGAGTATCTTTGGCAATACCAAAGTGAGCTTAGGAATCACTGAAGATGTAAACCGCGCTAACGCCGAAGCATCCCTCTACGGCTGGCTCAAGGAAGTCATCAAGCCTAAGATGCAGAGCTTTGTCGATAGCTTAAATGAGTTCTACCTGCCAGCTATGACCTCAGACGCGCTTATCTTTGGCTTTGAGGATCCGTACCCAGAAGATACTGCCGAGGATATTGTCGAAGCTACCGCTGGCTACGGTAAATGGTTGACTCGTAATGAAGCTCGCGATATGTTTGATCTCCCACCAGTAGAAGGTGGCGATGACTTTAATAGTACACCTGACGCTAGCCCAATAGAGCCGATGACCCCAGCCGATGGCGAAGCTCCACCAGAAGATAAGGGAATGCCTAAAGCTATCAAGAATGTGGACTTCGAGAAGCGCTTTAGACAGCTTGGCATTCCTAAGCTAGTCGCTAAGCAGAAAACCCTCTTAGCTGCTGCCAAAGAGATTGCTGCCGAAGCTGTTAAGGAAGCCCAGGGGCTTATTGAGCATGAACACGTAGCACCTAAGAAAGACGTACGCTACTCGGAGTTCTTTACCAATGACGAGGTGGTGATGTACCACCGGGCTAAGATTAATAAAATCGAGAGCGTAGAAGCTCGCTTTGCCCAGAAGCTGGATGATTACCTAACCCGGCTAGAAGAAAAGACAATGGCCGCCGTTGCGCTGATAGAAGAGAAGGGCTTGCAGAAAGCTAGCGCTGCCCCACTCTTCGATGTAGATGATGAGATTAGCTTTGGTATTAACCTATTCACTCCTTTGATGGAAGAAGCCACGATGATCGGTGGCATGGCCGCGAACGCGCTGATCGGCGAGAAGCTCAACTACAAGCCATCGGCTGAAGTCCGTAAGGCAGTCCGCTCGAGTATTAAGAAGTTTACCAAGAGCATGACGGTCACTGATATCGATAAGCTCACGAATACTATTGTCGACATGACCGCTTCAGGCGCTACCGTCAATGATATCCGGGCTGAGGTCGGGAAGTTCTTCGATGGCGCCCGCCAGAAGCAAATAGATACAATAGTCCAGACCGAGGTACTGCGGGTAGCCAACCTAGCCACGACAGACGCCTACAAGCAATCTGACGCAGTAGTTGGCAAACAATGGACTACGGCTGGAGATAGCAATGTTTGTGAGTTCTGCTTGCAAGCTGAGAAGGATTATCAGGATGTAGCGCTGGACTCTAACTTTGCCGATAAGGGCGATACGATAGAAGATGGGCAGGGTAATACCATGACGCTTGATTATAGCCACCTAGAGGCTCCACCGCTGCACGTGCGCTGCCGTTGCGATATCTTGCCGGTACTAGCCGATGAGTTCTCTAAGACGCTCTCCGGCGCCCTCAAGCCTAAGAAAGCTAAAAAGGTTGTTGAGAAGCCCGACACATCAGAGATAGATAAGCTAAAAGAAGAGCTAGCCAAAGAGCGTGAGTATGCTAAAGAGCTAGAGGGGCTTATCAGTGAATGAGCGCAAACTCGCCCTATTAAGAAAACGCGCAGAAAAGCGCAAAGAGCTTGAAGCTCAGCAAGCTGGCATTGCCCAGAGCCTAAAAGAGCTGAATGAAAAAGAGCTAAAAGTAGATCTGCCGGAGCTGCCAGCGCCGATTGTGCATAACGAGTTCGATACCAAAGAGCTTGCCGAAATAGCAAACAAAACATCGGCGCAATTAGAGGCTCTCCAAGACAAGTTAGACCCTGAGATGACTATTGCTGCCTTTGGCGAACTTAAGAGCGAGATAAGCACGCTAAAATCGGTATTTGGGCATATAGAGAAGGCGCTAGAGCAAGACATATACGCTCGCTACGATTATGCGAACAGCATAGAAGAAAATGGCGTGCGCTACATCGGCTATTTGAATAAAGATAGTAACTGGTTTATTCAGCGGCTCGGTAAAAGCACCGAAGGCGAAAGCTCAACATTCGCAACTGGTAAGGCTGGCGCATACAAGCAAGCGTGGAAAAATCGCCTCATGCTTAAATATGTTCCACGAGATAAGGCGACAATCGTATGAGCAATACAAAGTTTGATGCAGTACTTGGGCGCGTTCGAGAAGAAGATACGATTGTTCAAGAAGTCATTGGTGGTAGTAGCTCTAGCACAGCACCGATTGTTGGATCTACGGACTGGGGAACAATTACTGGTACACTTGCGGATCAGCTCGACTTACAAGCAGCGCTGGATCTAAAAGCTAACCTAACGCTCTTAGCAGGCGGCAATACTGGACAAGTGCTAACAAAAGATAGTAATGCGGGACAAGACTATAGCTGGCAAACTCCAGCAGCTACTACAACTGGTTACGCATGGGAAGATTACGAAAAGACGAGCACGTATATTTATGTGAGCTACTTAAGCACAGGTGGAGCGTGGTATATTTATCGAAGAACAGTAGCCACAAACGTACGAGAGTACGCCACAGGTGCTTCGGGGTACGCAGCAGCCTGGACAGCAAGAAGTTCACAAACATATTCATA
>Ga0070749_10001873_pt1 | contig 14213 bp, 19 predicted proteins | sample VirMetDEL_Nov_18_FD_75180 | JGI IMG/M metagenome (GOLD analysis project Ga0070749, IMG submission 75180) | Aqueous microbial communities from the Delaware River and Bay under freshwater to marine salinity gradient to study organic matter... | ecosystem: Environmental > Aquatic > Marine >...
CGTGGTGCGTTGAAGTCCCAGCCTCCTGTCATCACAGAGATGAAAGGAACCCAAGAAATCAAACGACGCGTCCCTGGTGCAACACGCCGAGCTGCTGGCATTACACTCGCGGGTTCACTTGCTGGCACACTTGCCGGTAACTTAACAAACAAAGCAATTGCTTCTTTAAACAATAATCCCGAACGCTTACCAGACACACTTGAGTATCAGCCCGGTATGTAGGCTGATAAAATTAAACTATTAAGGATATGACCTGATAATGGCTCCTAATATTACGGGGTCCAGGGGAGCCATAGTTGACCCCGGAGACCTGGCAAACCTTCAACAATCAAACCCCGACTTGTTTAATCGGTGGCTGCAACAGCTTCAAGGCTTCGCATCAAAGATTGGAATTACTTCTTCTCAAACGCCGCAAAGACCCTTGGTTACGGGTAATGTAGGCATGCAAGAAGTTGCCTCTGGATCTGTGCCTATTGGTTCTACCGGCGGCGGATTGACCCCACGTATTACGGGAGATGCTGAGTCCCGGATGCTTACACGTGGTGGCGTCAATATTACCGAAGGCGGTGGCTCTCGTCCCACTGGCCAAGTACGTATTACAGGTGCCGCTGGATCCGAAGTACCTTTGGCGGGCAGAGGTGGCGGTTCCTCTTCTATTCCCCCGATGGGTGCAGCAGGTGGCGGAGGAGGTGGACGCCGCCCCCCGGTTGGTACTCCCGCTCCGGCTCCTACTCCAGGAGGGGGCGGTGGCAAAGGGCCAGATCTTGCCGGACGGTATGCTAATGCACGTTCTTCTACCGCTGACCTTGTTTTTGGTAAACGAAACGAAGCAGGCTTACGTCCCGGACGCGGGGCAATGGGCGGAAAGACAGGTGCTATTGCTGGTTCGGTAGAAACTCTTCTTTCCGGTGATCCATTGGGCGCGATCATTAGCGCACCTGTCGGTCTTGGTGCTGGTCAGATTGCAAATATTGCCACGAACCAGCTCACGAAAGGGATGATGAGTGCAGGCCCGCTTCCAGTACGTCTGGCTGGGGCAGGTCTTCGCTTCCTTGCTCCAGGCTTAGTTGGCTATGGCGCTCAACAGGCAACTGCAGGTGGAGTTAGGGCACTTACTGGAGCTGGTGGACAAGCTGTTGATGCAGCAGGTAATGTTATCCAAGGTGCTACTGGTGCCGTGCAGTCGCAAGGATTGGGTGGCTTAGGTGGCGGCTTCCTTTCGGACCTTACTTTCCTTGGCCAGCCTCTTGGCACTAGAGCCAAGGCACGTCGCCAAGCCGAGTTTGAACGTGAACAACGTCGAGCAGAAGCAGGATTAGAAGGTGAACTTCGGCGTGAACGTGCCAAAGAAGATTTAGATATCGCACGTCAAGAAGGCCAGATTCAGACTCAAACATACCTGAATCAAATGCGAGGACTTGCTCCTCTTATTGAACAACAAGATCGTCGCCGTTTTACCCAGCAGCAAGCATTGTTAAATACACAAGGTAGTATTTATCAAAGCCTTGGTCGTCAGGCGGGCATGTTCCAACTTGCTGGAATTGGTATGCAAGAGGCAGGTGCCTATGCACGTACTGCTATTGCAGCCAACCCTTACGCCGGATCTACCATCCAGGCTCCGCAAATCTCCTTCGGTTAATATCATGAGCACACCTATTCCTCTTGCAGGCCAGCAGCCTGAACTCCTGAGTGAAATTAATCGGCTTTTTGGGCCAGAACGAACCAAAAACTTTACGACTGAACAGCTTTTTGATGCAGCACGTATTGCGCAGGGCGGTGGTGAATGGAAAGGCTTGGCACCCATACTAAAAGAAAATAGAGAAGCACAAAAAGAACTAATAAAGGAGATGGCGGAAATCAAGCTTCAAGAAGGTATTCAGCGTCAAGAATTTGGAAAAGAGAGTTTAGCCCTTGCTTCTTTATATAATCAGATTGGCAGGCTCCCTGGAACAATCGCCTCTGCTTTTGGTGGTGCCGGAGAGCGGCAGTTGATGTCCGATCTATATGGACAGATTCCTCAAATTGTTTCTGACACGTATCGCACTTTCCCTCAGCGTCAGATTCAACCCGTTTCTATCTCGATGTCTCCCGTCCGATACTTTTAAGACAAAAGCTATAGTAAACTTAGATTAAACAAGGTCGAACAAATGGCTGCTGATTTTTGGAAAGGTGCTGGAGGTCCAATAGTATCTGCTGGATTAGGCCTTCTTTCAGCACCTTTCGAGATAATGTCCCAGCGGCGGCAGCAGGACATCATGAGGTCCGGGCTGGAGGCACAGCTAAGAGCCCAAAATGCCGCCTTGGAAACAAATGCCATGCTCTCCCGCGAAGGGTTGTATGGACAACTGGGGCAAGCTCTTGGAGCGCAAAACTTTAGTCAGATTGCCGCAGACCTTGACTTTGGAAGACAACAACGAGCCAAAGAGTTAGAGCTGGGTCCTTTTGCAGAAAAGCAGATGGCCTTTGATGTTGATAAAGCACGTCGTGAATTTGGACTTGCTGGATCTACAGAGGTGCGTGAAGCCAGGCAACGCGAGAATCGTGAAGCTCTAAAACGTTCCTTGGCTGAAAAAGAAACTCAAATGGCTGGCATGTTTGGACGTAGAGCACCTGTTGATGTCAGTACACTTTTCGTATAGGAGGTAAGTCATGGGCGGCGGTGGCACCAAAGTTGAGTACAATCCCCCTCAAATTCCAAAAGACGATTCTTTCGAAAAATATCTTCAGTACCAACAGCAGCGTGAATCGATTGCTGAACAACGTGCTGCACAAGAAAAAGCTGAAGCGGCAGCAAAAGAAGAAGCGCGTAAAGCGGCAGGGCAAGCTGGATTTGCAGGACTCCGTTCTGGTGTTGAGTCACAACTTCGTCAAGGTTTGATCAGTTATACGGATGCAACCGGACAGTTACGGGATTATGCCGCACGTTATGACCTGACTCCTCCAGAGACAGATGTTGCGGGCCTTACTGAACTCTATACAAAAGAGCTTCTCCCTGGACGCAGGGCCACGGGCGTGGAAGCAGCCTATGAAGAGTTGCTTGGACGTTCTGCTACTGAAGAAGAAAAGTCCAAAGCCCTGGAGCGATTTAACCAAGGTTATTACGGTACGGTCCAGGATCTCAAAGACTCCTTGGTGAAGGGTTCCGAGTATCAAGATAAGTTCAACGAGAGTTATCTCGATAACTACTACGACACAATGTTTGGTAAGCAAACGCTTACCGCAGAAGGTAAAAAGAGTGGTCAACGCACTTTTAATTTTGACGCCAATCTTCTTCCTTCTTACGCAGAAGCGACTAAAACACGTGCTGGTGTCGTAACTCCAGACTTCAAGAGTCAGTTCACTGGAACACCTGCAGAAATTGAAGAACAGCTTCAAAATGTACGTGATACCCGCAAGTATCTCTACAGCGCTGGTCTCACCAATCTTCAAGGTGAAATTGACAAAGAAACTCAAAAACTTAAGAACGAAGGCTCCAGGGAGGTTGCACGTATTACCAAAGAAGGTGATATCTATAGTCAGTTAGTGGGTGCTTTCAACTTCTCATAAAAATATCTTTGTTATAATTGCTTTAGTTAATCATTTGGATAAATGACTTCCACACCCGTGGGCCAAGGCACCTCCGACGACTATTTTGACATCAACAAGTTCGAACAGCTTCTTGAGCGTCTCGAAGGTTCCAAAGGTCGTCAACAACGCCAGAAATCCCTGGAAGGCCGCCGTGATATCTATGCTCAGGGCCTTGCTTCGATGATGAGCAACTTCTGATTTTTCTTGTATAATCTGTAAGCCATGTCCAGCAGTGTACCCGCAGGCCAAGTCGATGTAGACGACTGGTTTGATCTAGACAAGTACCGCCAAGCTGCTGGCGTGGCTTACGAATTTTCCAAGAAGAAAATGGAGACTGCTGGTGAACAAGAACGTGAAACCATCGGTAAGGGGGCAGAAGAGTCCCGTACCTCAGCCGAGCAGCAACAACAGTACAAGCAGCAAGACGAAGCCCGAGACTACGGTCAGGCGCAACGAGCATATCGATATTGAGTTATTTGACCAGTGGGTCGATAACCTAGACGCTTCAACCCAGGAGTCTTTCTGCGCTTTTGCCGCAGAAAACTACTCTGTTATTGAGGTTTATCTCTACTCACGTTTCCTTGGTTACAAGGGGACAGTAACTGCGTGTGAACTCTGGGTCAAATCAAATTACAAGAAACCGGATCACCGCAAGAAACTTCTCTTTGAAATCGAAGAGATGCAAGAAGATGTGCGCAAACTTCGGGACGATGTAGAAAAAGGTGTTGTCAAAAGAGATGCCGGTGTTGCACGCATCGCTTCAATGCAAAAAGAAATCAGGGGTCACATCGACCAGGTAGAAAAGTTCACATCCATTAAAGATCGCAAGGGTTTACTGATGGCTGGTGCTGACCGAGCCATTCGTGAACTCATGTTTATCTTCAAGGATGACCCCATTGAAATTCCCCTGGAAGAAGCGACGATGAGTGTATGGGCTCGTATGCAACTCGAAGAGTAGTACGGCTAATATATTCTTAAGGAATTTGTTTATTATGGGTGCCAACACAGGCAACGTTTCCTCTCCAGAAGAAATGCAAAGGATGCGTGCACAGAAAGAAGCTGCTTTGAATCAAAGGGGCGCTGCATCGATGTTCCCTGGTGTAGAACCTGCTTCTTCTGGGATTGAGTTTGGCCCCGGTCGCTCACGTCGCCTTGAAGGTAACCGTTGATGGCTAAAGGTAAAATGCCTCCAGAACTCCTGGAGCACTTCAAGAAAAAAGAAGCAAAGAAAGAAGACGGCACTGAGATGTCGGACAAAGAGAAGCGTAAAGCTGCTCTCGAGAAAGCACGGAAATACAAAGAGCAAAAAGGCAAGAAGGCGGATAAGTAAGCTAGTATTCAACTAAGCTTTACAACATATCGTGCCCAGTTATACACACCTTGCTTACCGACGTAACGCAAAAGCTGCGGCACGAAACCAGCAAATTAAAAAACCGAAGAATGCAGAAGATCTTCAGCGGGCACGTGAAGACTTTGGCTTTTTTTGTGAATACGTTGCAGATAAACCTCCCGCCAAACATCACTTGGATTGGCACCGTCATTTTGTGACGGATCGCGATAGCAGTTGCCTCATTAGGATTGCTGGACCCAATGTTGATCTTCTTGCTCCACGAGGATCAGCAAAAAGTACGGTCCTTGGACTATTGACCGCCTGGGCTATTGGTATTCATACGCAAGCCAAGCTACCCCTTCAAATTCTTTATCTTTCTTACACGGTTGATATCGCACGATCTAAATCTGCAACGATCAAGCGAATCATTGAAAGCAAACGGTACCAGGAAGTTTTCCCAACGGTACGTTTGATGAAGAACGTTACCAGTAACGAGTATTGGTCTATTGATCATAAGTTTGCAGGCATTGATACCACTGGTGACGAACAGTTCACACTTTGTGCCGCAGGCCTTAAAGGCTCAGTGACTTCTAAGCGCTCTCATTTGGTGATGATTGATGACGCTATTAAATCAGCCGCAGATATTTCAAACCCTGACATCCGAAAACAGATGCAGGAAAACTGGAATGCCGTGATTGCACCAACCATGTTCGAAGGAGCACGTGCGATTTGTCTTGGTACGCGTTTTCGTCATGACGACATTCATTCAACGACTTTTAATCCACAAAACAATTGGAGTCAAATTATTCTTTCTGCAATTCAAAACAATCCTAAAACAGGAGATGAAGAGTCGTATTGGCCAGAGATGTGGTCACTGGACTACTTAAAAGAAAAGAAAAGACAGGCACCTATTGCTTTTTCTTTTCAGTATATGAATCAAGTCGTCCGACAGAATGAGCTTTCCTTGGCGCCAGAGCTGATTGTTAAAGCCGAAATCTCAACAGAGTTCGACACACTTGGAATTGGAGTTGACCTGTCCGCTGGAACAAAAGAGAAAAACGATTACACGGTGATGATCCTTGGTGGTCGCATTGAAGATCGCATTCATATTATTGATTACAGACGAATTCGAGTCATGGGCAACCTTGAAAAACTTGATGCACTCAAAGAACTTCTTAATGATTGGTCCGTACTTGGCAAAGACGATAACGGCAATTACTTCCCGACTTATTCAACGTGTGATATCTGGAGTGAAGCTGTCCAGTACCAGGCTTCCCTGGAGGCCGACTTCAAGAGAGTTTGTTTAAATAATGAAGGTCTCTACAATTTGATTTGGCATCCAGTCAAGGGCTTCCGTGCAGATAAGTTGGCACGGTTCCGTGGAATCATGGGCATGTTTGAAGATCGAAAGATTATCTTCAATCGGTATCGGAACTTCACAAATCTCTTCGAGGAACTCACAAATTTCGGTGTAAGTAGTCATGATGACTGCGTAGATGCTCTCGTCTGGTTAGTGAACGGTCTATCAAGAAAAGGCCAACTACATCTTGATTACTAAAGACTAGAATTAAAAAAAAGTCTTTAGCCGTGGGTCCAGAGTACGTAGCCATTGGCTTAACCAGTATTGTATCCGCAATTACAGGCGGGACATGGGTTGCCAATAAAATTTTAGATCGACAAAAAGAAAAACTAGAACAGGCGTTTGGGTACATTAATTCCCAGAAACGTCGCATTGATTGTTTGGAAAACGATTTAAGCCGTCTTCCAATGGACTATGTCTTGAAAACTGACTTCTTAAGAGAAATTAAAGAAATGCATGATAATTTCCGCGAAATCAACAATAAACTTGATAAGCTAATGGAGAAGCTGCTTTCGGCTAAATGAGCTACATTCTAGAAGTACAAGAAGATGAGAATGGTGATCAATACATCATATTACCCGACGAAGTAATCGAAGACCTGGGCTGGCAAGAAGGCGATCTTCTTAATTGGGACGTACGAAGCAATGGCATTATCATCAGCAAAGTAAATGATGATGCGGGATATGAGGTTATAGAAGAGTAAAATAAGAAGATCGAGGTCTAGAGAAAATGTTTTACGGCGGTATGTCTAATGTTCCCGGTGCCCCTGGGAACTTTCCAAAAAAATTCCTTGCAGGTGGCCCACAACTTCCATTGGCCGGAATCCCCGGCTCTAGTAACTTGCCGGGAGCCATTGGCAACATGGGCGGGATTCAGAACGCACAATTCTTCGGTGGACCTCAGCTTGGTCAATTACCCGCAGGTTTTGTCAATAAAACACTCGCCTAAATTACTGTTAGTATTACGTAAAAGAGGCAATAATCAATGGCGACTGACGCTAAAGCCAGGCTTAAAGAAATTATCGACTCTTACATCGAGAAGGATGGAGGAGCGGCAATTGATACTGGCATCGTCGCCTCTCATCTTTCGCAGATGAAGCTATTCGGCATCCGTCAGGGTGTTGAATTTTTTCCGGCTCAAGATAACTTCGGCAATCAACGCAAAGACTTTCTCGATCGCGTAATCAAATACAACCAACTTGAAACACGCCTTGATTCCATCTGGGACTACTTCTTGTGTGATGGCCAAGGTCTTTTTTACATCCGTCCTACACAAAGCAACTATCGTCTTTATTATTTTCGTAAGCACGAATACCGAACTTTCTACAATATTGACGGCGAGCTTGATGAAGTTGTAATCATCTATAGCTACAAGGTACGTCAAAGTCTTGGTTATCAACAAGACATTGAAGCGGGCAATATTACAGGTCCGGCAGGCATGGGACGTGGCGCAGTCAAACGCTATATTCGCCTCTCGATTAAACGTAAAACAATCGAAGAAACTCATTCAGAAGGTGAAATTTCTTTTGATACAAACTATCAAGCAATCACTGGCAAGACCAAAACATTCAGAAACACTCTTGGATTTATTCCCTGCGTAGAGATCTTCAATAATCCGAAAGGCTTCTCAACAGAAGGTGTTGGCGAGTTCGATGCCCTTGCCAATCATATTTGCACGCATGATGACATGATCCGCACCATGCGGAAGAACGTACAGTTCTTTGGCAACCCAACTTTGCTCTCCTCTCGTCCCAAGACTGACCTGATGGAGTCCGGCGGAGAAGCAGTTATTCAACGTCCTTCCATTGCTGCAAACTCAGGTTTTGGTGGTGCAGGTGCCCTGAGTCAATCCCGATTTAAGGCCGATCCAATTTATCGAGGTGTTGACGGTCAGCTTCGTGTACCACGCATCATTGCAAACCTGGAGCCAAACGATCGTGTTGGTTATATCGTCCCAGATGCAATCACTGGTGACCAAAACTCTTTTGCACGCCAATATCGCGAGGAAATTAGGACCGCTCTTGGTGGAGTAGACGAGCTTTCTATTTCTGCTGGCGTGACTGCAACTGAGTACAAATCTCTGTTTGGACGTGTATCAGCAACCGCCAAAAAGAAAGCAAATTCTATTTACACTTATGGTATCTGCCGCTGTCTTGAGTTGATTATCTTCCAGGAAGAAAAATTATTCCGGGACACGCTTGCTGCTGCAGCAGGACTTGAAAAGCCCCTGGACCTACCAGAACAAGCTTCAGATGAAGATATAGCCGCATACGAAGATGCAATGGCGATGTATGAGAATCAAATCAAGCAATTGATGATGGCTTCTCTACGTACACAACAAATTCCTCCCGGTGTCTTAGGTTTAATTCCGGATGGGGATGTAACAGTTCAATGGCGTTGGTTAGGTCCTGTTTACGAGGACTCCACCCAAGACATCCTCAACAACTCCATCGTGGTACGAAACCTGCAGGAGTTAGGTGTTGATAGCATTGAGGCACTGAAATACCTCTTCCCGTCTAAGACGGATGAGGAACGGGCCGAGATGTTATCTGGGTTCCCGTTCAGAATGGTGAACGAATTACAGAGTGCATACTCTCAGTTCGCTCGCCTTGTGGGGGGAATGATGCAAACTCCCCATCCGCAGTCACCAGACTTACCGATGGCTGCAGACCCGCGATTAGATTTAACACCCTATCTATATCGCACATTAGAAGCTTTACAAAAGGAGATGAGTTATGCAGGACGCTACCGTCCAATCGATCCCACAGACGAGCCAAGCACCAGCGGCCGTCGCCCCCAGCAGCTACGTGGTTCCGTCCCAGCCGGCAGCTCCGGTGGCACAGGCCCAAGCTCCGGTGGCATATCAGGTGGGTACGAGCTACCCCCAAGCGGTACCTCAGGCAGCCCCCAGCTACCAATCAGCCCCTACTCAGTACGCCCCCCAATCCCAACCGGCGGAATCCCAGGGCTCGAATCCATGGGAATCGGCGTTCAACAAGGTGGTGAACCTGCTGAGCGCACCAGTCCAATCCCCGTTCCAGGGTCAACAGTCGCAGATTCCGACTCAATATACCCCGGCCAATTACGGACAACCCAGCAGCCAAGTTACGCAACAATCGGCTCCGCTGACCTGGTCTCCCAGCCAGGAATCCTCGCCCAACTATTCCCAAACCTCCTCAACTCCATCCTTGGAGCAAATCGCGGACCTGGTGGGAATGAGCCAGGAAAGCCGTCAGGTGATGGACGCGTTCGGGATCGAGGCACCGGCAGTTCTGAACAACTACGCTCTAAACCTGGAGCAGATGCTGGACAGCGCCGTCGCGTGGGGAAACAACGCCGCTAATCTGATTACTGGTTACGCAAACTTTGCGGTTAACGAACATCAAGAGAATCTGGCTTATAACGAGATTCTGACCAATCCCGATGTTCTCAGTGACTATACGCTGAAGTTCTTCGGTCCTGAAGGTCCGTACCCTGTGTACGAAAACGAAGCTCAACTTGAGACTCGTGGTTATCCGACCCAGGAAGTTGGTCAACCTCAGCTTGGTCAGTTCCCTGCTCCTCCCGCAGCCGCTGCTCCTCAACAACCCGAGAACTTCTGGGGTACCTTCAGCGATCTGATGAATCGTGACCCTCAGAATGCTTGGCGCGTTCTTAACCAGGCTCAGCCTCAGACCGTTGCAAACAAATTGTTTGTAATGGAGTGAAAGTATGTCGGTGATTGAATAAATTACCGACTGCTAAAATTTGTGTTAGATAAGACATATAAATGTCTGAATCTTTCATCCGATAAAAACACTTCCTGCGACACTGGAGGATAAAACAAAGTGTTCATTGATAACGACTTTCCAAAGATTTTGGGTGCGGAACTTTACCGTCCTCACCCTGCTTACATTGCCGAAATGGCTGTGGAGCCTGTGGTGGTCCATGACTTCACCCGTCAGCCTGGTCAAACCGTTCAGCTTGATCGCTACAAGTTCTGGGGAACCCCTGGTACCAAGGACAGCCGCGAGCGTATTGCTGACCAGACCATCGGTACCGCCAACAGCCGTAACATCACCAAGGAGAAAGTCCTGGTGGTGCTTAAGGAATACACCGGTCCTGCCGATCCGGGCGATCCGACCCAACCCAGCACTTTCAAGATTGCTCGTGAAACCCTGGTTACCGCCCAGCGTCTTCTGCTGGACACCGGCAACCTGAACATGTTCCACCAGAGCATCGGTTCTCTGACCCTGCTCGACGACTATCGCCGTTGGCGCGACCGTGTGTTCATTGACGAACTCGCCAAAGCTGAAGCCAATGGTGCCGCCTCTACCACCCAAGGTGGTTACTACTTCGCTGGTGGTAAAACCAAGAACGCTTCTGGTCAAATCACTTACACCAGCACTGAGTACGATAACGAAGTTCAGCAGTTCCAGGTTCGTACCGACCTTCTGACTGTTGTTAAGGACCTTCGTAAGCGCAACGTTCCGACTTTCGCTGATGGTCTGTATCGTTGTATTTGCGATCCCACCTTCATGATGCACCTGCGTCGTGATCAAGACTTCCGTGAGATCGCTCGTTACGCTGGTAACCCCGGCCAAGGCATGTACATGGGCAACCCCATGATGCCTAACAACGCCAGCTTCTACATGGGTCCCCAGGCTGGTCAGGCCTACTTCCTGGCTGGTGAACCCGTGATGCCTACTGGCGTTCAGTTTGAAGGTGTGAAGTTCTTCGAGTCGACCAACTTCCCGACCAAGACTATCTCCACTTCCTTCAATAACGGTTCCAGCTACAGCTCCCAAGAAGCTGCTCAGGGTTACTTCTTCGGTCCTCAGGCAATCGGTGTTGGCATCGGTGGTCCTAACGCCCAGGTGCTCATCAACAACAACGATGACTTCAGCCGTTTCATCATCCTGATCTGGCAACTGTACGCTGGTTTCGAGATCCTGAACAAGGACTTCGTGACCACCGCCTTCAGCTTTGTTGCTGACGACGGTACCGTTTGATAATCAACCATAAACACACAAACTAGGAAAAGATAAATGACCTATTTGTCCGCTAAGAAAATCTACCCAGGCAACTGGGCAGAACCCCTGAACGGTTGGTACAAGAACATTGATACCGACGACAGTGGTACCACCGATAGTTCCAAGGGCGGCCCCACTTCTGTGCTGGCCGTTCCTGGTTACCGTTACTTCCAGCAGCGTGGTTATGTCCCTGTGACCACCACCTCTGGCGCTGGCGCTACCGCTGCTGCTGATGTGATCGTTCCTTCCCCCTATCGGAATGACGACACCCGTACCGACATCACTGGCATGGTGATCTCTGGTAGCAGCACCCTGCCTGCTTATGTGTACCGCGCCACCATCTCTGTTGCTTCTGGCTGGGGCGATGGCCGCGTTGCTTCCGGTATCTACGCTGCTACCGGCAACGTGATCTCCTTTGGTCGTAGCAATGGTGGTAGCCCCACCGCTGCCTCTGGTATCGGTGAAGCCGTAATTCAGGCAAACCTGACTTCTACCGTGTCTGGTTCCCAGGCTGGCGAAATCTTCTTCGCTGCTGGTTCTGCAGGCTACAGTGCTAACCCCTTCCTGATCGCCTCTGGCGCTGCTGGTGTTACCGCTGGTAATGTCTACTACTCCGCTACTGCCTCCACCACTCTGAAGGTGTTTGCGAAGGAGACCGCCAATAGCACTGCTACTTCCGGTGGTTTCTACATCTCCAGTGGCGATGCTACTGGTGGTCGTACTGGCTATCTGGTCGTTGAGTGCTGCTACATCCAACCTGATGTGGCTCCTGGCTACGAAGACATTGATGGCTACCTGACCGGTCGCACTGTTAGCTGAGTGAGTTAAACTAGGACCAGAATGTTCTTCTGGTCCTTATGCTCTACCAGTACACAAAAACAGGCGCACACGTCAAAGTCATTTCCGAGTTAGATGACGGCGATTGGTTCATGGTTGAAGACCAGGACGGGCGCCTGTTTACTGTTTATAAAACAGAGATCAATCCTGATGATACCGCGACCAAAAAGGTCAAGACTCTTCAGGTAAAAGACAAGGCCGCAAAAGAAGAGCCACGTTCGTTTCCACCCGATCATCGCTTGAACATTAATTCAGCAACGGCCCAAATGATCTCTGATCACATCAAGGGTATCGGACTGAAGACTGCTCGAGAGATTAAAGATCTTCAGATGTCGTTATCGGGTGAAAGATTTAATAATCTTGAACAACTGAAACAGATCAAAAGAGTGGATTGGGACGCTGTGTTTGCTGCCGACCTGATTCGTGTATAACTTCATCCCCACAGTTACTAGCCCCTGGGAAACCGGGGGTTTTTTCTTTTAGAATAAAAAGAAAACAAGATAATGTCTAGTTTTGTTCACGTAGGTCGAATTGCTGGTCCAGGGGAAGACGAGCTTCCTAGTACCGCGCCTCATCTTGACATTCGATTCATACCTCAGTTTGGACCACAGAAAGGAAAGCGTATCAATCCAGAAACGTTACGCACGTTAGCCCAGAACGTCTTAATAGGAGACAAGCAAATCCCACTGGTTCAACAGCAGGGTGATCAGTGGAAATGGAATTTCCCCATCACTTCACGCTTTGGCCCCCGCTCAGCACCAACAGCAGGAGCTTCTACTTATCACGAAGGACTTGATCTTAGCATTGGTCCCGAAAACATTGCGTATCGAGGTACGGGATCATTTACACCTGGTAAAAATTACGGCAAGCTTTCGACCACGGACCCACAAGGTAATCCGTACGATATTGAATTTTTACACATTAAACCAGCGGTTGCAAACGAGTTGGCGTCGGCGGTGCCACCTGCTCAGCCAACACCAGAATCTACATCTAATAGGACAGAGGATATTCTTAAAGCTTTTCTTTATGGCGCTCAAATGCAAGGGGAAAAGAAGCCTGAAAAATCAATGAAGCAACAATTAAAAGAACAAGTTGTTGGCGGTTTGATTTCACAGGCAATGAATCCGATGGGTTTCCTGTCTTCCTTTGCATCTTCCGATCCTTTACTTGGCGGTCAAGCAGCAGCTACCAATGACTATTTGATGGGAATGTTTGGTTGATTACTTGCTTTTATAATGAGATGACAAGAGGTAATAGAAGTGCAGCTTTCTGACTTTGACAAAAGTAGAGTCAGGTATCATCTGGGATACTTCACTGTTTCTGTTCCAGCGGGTGACTATGCTCGTCTAGAAGAAGCAATGAATACTGTCCCGGATTCTTACTTCTATGACAAGATTTCAATCCAAATTGGTCGTTGTGATACGGCCGAGAAAAAGACTGAAGTCGCAACATCGCCTTCTACTCGTCTAGAAAGCATTGCTGGTGACGTAGACCGTACGATTCGGTCTAGCAACGCCAAAGAAGCTCTTAAGGTTTGGGATGAGATTTATCTCTACGAAACCAACCGCTTAGCCGGTATCCTTTACGTCCCCAACTACAAGGATCCTTTCCAAGCTCGTTATCGTTACGAGCGTTCAGGCGCCGAGTTTATTCAGGCGTTACCAGGCCCAGCAGATACAGCTGTTGGTTCACGTATCTATTTACATGAGGTTTGGAGGTAATCGTGGAGCAGCTTTTATCGCGGACAGGTGGTTTGCTTAACCGTCTTATAGGTGGCCCACAACAACTGGGTTTAGGCGCACTTATGTACGGCTCTTCTGAAATTCAAAAACCATTGAAGAGTATGTTTGGCCTACCAAGTACAGGCGATTACTTGCGCCAGTGGGAAGCGCAAAGTGGAGCTACTTCTCAACGCCCACCGAAACCCAACGGTAATGACTTACGGGACTATGGTTCCCGTTATAAAGAGTTAGAGCTTGCCGCAGGTGCCGCCGCTGAACGTTTTCGCCCTGGAGCCGGATTCCCTGGTCAACAAGCTGCTGCAGATCGAGACTACGAGTCTCAGAAAAGACGCGCGGAACAACTTGCTCAACAAGATGAGCTTTCTA
>Ga0070749_10001876_pt1 | contig 14207 bp, 17 predicted proteins | sample VirMetDEL_Nov_18_FD_75180 | JGI IMG/M metagenome (GOLD analysis project Ga0070749, IMG submission 75180) | Aqueous microbial communities from the Delaware River and Bay under freshwater to marine salinity gradient to study organic matter... | ecosystem: Environmental > Aquatic > Marine >...
AAGACCCGAAGAGAATCATGAAAGCTGGGGAAGGGGAGAAAGGTTTGCATACCTATACTATAGCAAACCAAGTTCAAGAATCAACGGTTGATTACAGAAAAAATCCAGTTGTAAGTTTTAAGTATTCCAACTTCTAAAGATTGAGATGGTTGCCATCCCAATTTTTCTTGCATAAGTTTGTTGTCTGAATTTCTACCCATTACACCTACAGGTCCGGGGACGTTCTTTATCACTATATTTTTCTTAGAAATACTTATTATCATCTTTGCAAGATCATTTATAGATATCATCTCTTCCGAACCAATATTTACGGGTCCCATAAATTCTGAATTCATCAATCTTAAAACTGCCTCTACACACTCATCAATGTATAAGAAAGATCTAGTCTGAGTTCCGGGTCCCCAAACCTCTATATGATCCTTGGCTTCTATAACTTTTCTACACAATGCTGCAGGGGCCTTTTCTTTCCCACCTTTCCAAGTACACTCTGGGCCAAAAATATTATGAAATCTAGCAACCCTAACTTGCAATCCTGCGTTTCTATGAGCAGCCAAATAAAGTCTTTCTGAAAATAGCTTCTCCCATCCATATTCTGAATCTGGAGCGGGGGGATAGGCTGAATTAAACAGAGCTACGATGATGGCTTCCATATCCTCTGAACACTTTGGATTGCTTGGATCCTCCTGATTGTATGCTGGATACATGCAGGCTGAACTGGAATAGAAGATCTTAGCCTTCCACTTTAAAGCCCACTTCACTGCATGTAAATTGATTTGTGCGGAGTTGGTCATCACGTTCAAGTCGTTTTCTCCAGTAAAGATATAACCTGCTCCTCCCGTGTCAGCAGCTAGTTGATATACCTCGTCAAATCCATGATAAATGTCATCAAGCTCATTCCACACCCATTCAGTGGTTAAATCTCCTTGGAGATATACATCGCAAAAGTCTTCTCTCTTTGCATATTCATTCTGAGGTTTTATATCAACTACGATAACTCTGTGCCCCTGCTTGTGCAATCTACGAGCAAGATGATGTCCTATGAAACCACCTCCACCACAAATTAGAATTTTCTTTTTCATTTAAAACACTCTCTTGTTGTCTAAGACTTTGAGTGACTGCGCGAAATCAGGGTACGGAAGAAACGTTTGCATTACCCGATTGTAGCATAATCGGTCCTACTTGTCCACCAATTCTTTTTAGCACCGTAAGACCGTTACAATTGTAGTAAATCCTATCATAAGCCCACTCGTTTCTATGAGCTTCTAAAAACTCTTGGATAGCGAAGTTAAGACCTCTTACGTTTGCATACCTGTTCGCTGGATCTTCTACTGTGTGCCCAAATTCTCCAAAAGTTACAGTGTCATGCATGATGATATATTTTTTAGCCCTACCAGCATGTAAAGCTAATTCTTGTTTCAATTGATCATAAGCATGAAGTGTATCGATAAAGAGAAGATCCGTTGGTTCAATTTCTAACTTAAGAGTATCCCCTTGAATAAACTTAAATTCCATACCAACACTTGATGCGATATCGTAAACGTCTTGAATATTAGCTCCATGAACACTTGGGTTAACAATATCTATCGATGTAAGTTTCTTACATTTAGACATTAGAAATGCATAGGTGGAAACAATTCCCCTAACTCCCATCTCTGTAACTGATTCACATTGATCAGCATACATCTTTAAATTAGGCATGTGCTCATGCATGTCAGAAGGCTTGTAGCAAGCTTGATAATAACGTTCGTAAAGAGTCTCTGGTTTCATGGCTTTATTATAGCATTCTAATATTTAAATTATATTCCAATTTTTTAAGTAAATATCAGATGTTTTTACGTTTTCCCTGTTAAACCACTTTTTTGGAGCAACCACACATTTATTTTGATTATTATTTAAATAAGCAGACCACCAAGCAAAAGTACTGTTGGGTATTATGAAATGATTGCACAGTGTCATTAGCTGTAGATATTTAGAAAACTTGAAGCCAGAAAATTCATGAGTTATTACTTCGGAATATTCGTCTCTTAAGTTGTCCTGACACCATTTTATATCGTCAGAAAATATAAAATAATTTGGATTATCAACTTTAGATTTTATAATTTTTTTTGCTGAGGTTATATATTCAGAGCCCAGCACCCCATGAAAATCATTGTTTAAGTAATCTGTTCTCCTTATGTTTATCATAACTGAATTTGAACTTTTTATTTTTTTAATAAGCTCAAGACAAGAAGTGTCCTCAGTTATTTTATTTGTAAATCCAAACAATTTTCTTATTTCTTCCTCAGATTCTTTAAAATATTTTGAAGATTGCCAATAACCCTCTAGTGAAATATCTTTTCCAGTTTTGAGTAAACTTTTTATATAATTATAAAGATCTAAAGAAAAATGAAAATGGGGTTCTTTAATTATATTGTAATTTTTTTCTCGAAATATTGTAGGTTCCTGTATATTAAATACATCTAAATCATAATTTCTGTAAGTAAAATTATGACCAAGATCTCTTCTGTTTAAAAAAGATAAGTCTAACTCTAATTCAACATTACAAATTAATGATAAATTTTTAGCAAAAGCATATTGAAACATTTGATTCCCAAGCCCACCCATTAACTTTACAGAAATCATTTTTTATTCCTTTCAAAATTTATCATTTGTTTTATAGTTTCCGTTAAAGATATACTTATTTTCCAGTCTGGATAATCTCTTTTAAATTTAGATAAATCAGAGATATACCAAATATGGTCACCTACTCTATTAACGTCCGATATCGTGTAGTTTTTCCAAGATGAATTATTAATTTCATTTATTTGATTTATTGCTTCTAAGATTGAAGTTGAATTTTCTCTGCCTCCCCCAACATTATAAACTTCTCCTTTTTTAGGATTGTTATGGAAACTCCAAAACATTTTAACAAGATCAAGCGAGTGGATATTGTCCCTAACTTGTTTTCCTGAATATCCAAAAATAGTATAAGGTTTATTATTAACAATGCACTTTACAAGATAAGACAAGAATCCATGAAGCTCAGTTCCCGCATGGTTTGGTCCAGTTAAACAACCGCCCCTAAATATTCCTACATTCATTCCAAAATATTTCCCATACTCTTGACACATAATATCTGCTGAAACTTTTGATGCTCCAAAAATTGAATGTTTTGTGTTATCTATGGACATGGATTCATTAATAGATCCAAGAGTGCCATCTTCATTAATAAGTTCAAATCTAGTGTCGAGTTCAACTAATTTTAATTTGTTAGGGGTATCTCCATACACCTTATTAGTTGATGTAAATATGAATGTTGAATTTGGTGAATATAGTCTACAGCATTCTAACAAATTTAGTGTACCTAATGCATTTATTGTAAAGTCTGTTAGTGGCTCTTTAGATGCCCAATCATGAGATGGTTGTGCTGCAGTGTGTATTACTATATTTATATCTTTAGAATACTCTTTAAATATTTTTTCCACATCATGATAATTTCTAATATCTAAATTATTATGTTCGTAAAAATTGATTGTGTTTATTAAGTTGTCTCTAGAAAATTTAGTTGATGCTTCTGTCCCAAAAAAATAGGATCTCATATCATTGTCAATACCAACAACCTTAAAGCCCATTTTTGAAAAAAATAAAACACATTGAGATCCAATCAATCCAGCAGACCCAGTAATCAAAGCTATTTTCATAAAACTTCTAATATATGCTTAATTCTGGTTATAAAAGTATGATTTGTTTTTACCTCATTAGACAAGAAAGAAAATATTTCTTTAGCATTTGGTAGATTGTAAAATTGCATATTACAATCTACCAAGTTTTCTATGCTCTCTGTGTAAGGTAATAACCCTTCCCCAAAAAAATCACGAATGTATTTTGAATTTGTTGCAGGAACTTTACCATGACTAATGTTTTTAAAGACTCTACAAGGAATATATCCAACGTTAACATGATGTTTCAACCTAACATCTGGCGCAACGCAAGATTGTTTTATTAGTTTATTAGTATCAGCCTCAGATTTAGTTTTACAAACTATTAATTTTTTATTACTTTTTTCGCAACCAGCGTGAAATTGCCTCATTTCGTTTATATTATCACTCCAAACTGTACCAACATAATAAATTTCTTTAATTGTTGGATCAAAATTAATAAAGTCATCAAATTCATTTTCAAAAGAAGTGGTTGCCCAAGGTTGATATAAAGCTTTGTTTTTTAGATCAAAATAAGTAAAATAATTTATTTTTTCCACCGTTGATTCTTGATAGTTATAAGATCGACCAAGAGTGCAATCATTAACATAGTTACAAATATTTATATAATTATAACTTTTATATTTTTCTTGGTCGCAGTGATGAAGGATATACTTTGATGTTGAATTTAAAGGTATTTTTTTATCAACTTGTCCTTCTGTTAGAAAAATACAATCATTAAAATTAAAATTTTTCACATCATCGTTATTGTCGAACCAAAAAGTTTCATATCCTAATTTTTTAAAAGCATTAAAGTATCCATTATGAATATAAGAATGAGTATGAGAATGAAGCTTGTGACCCCAAATAATTATTTTTTTTACTAAAGCCATAAGTGACTCCATTTTTCTTTGTTTTTTAATAAATATTCTGGCAAAGAAGTTTCATCTTTAATTATATTAGAATTTTTTAAGTTTCCCAATCTAGTGTAATTGTCTGGGTATTCGTCTTCCCATTTGTTTTGCTTCTTATTTAGCCATGTAAAGTGCCACCCACCATTATCTACTAATTGTCCATTTACTTCTCGTTCTGTTCTAAAATGATTAGGGCCAAAAATTTTGTAAGTTTTATAATTAGAAAATCTTGTTCCAGTCCATTTAGTAATTGATTGATCAGATTTTAAATTAAAGTAAAACGGGCGACATTCCTGTACTGGTCGATATACAATCCCATCAGCAACAGATAAGGGAAGTTTTGGATTCCAAATTTCATCTAAATCTGAAACAAATATAATGTCATCTTCTCTACAAGATGATAATGCATAATCTATACTTTCTTTTTGATAAAACTCTCTGAGCCAAACTTCCTCTTTTTGTCCTGTGTTCGGGCTGCATAATGCTTTCTCAAACAGCAAGGTATCTTCTTTGTAATTAGGGGGATTTACATATATTATTTTACTATGCCATTTAGCGTATCTTCTGTAATTTTCTTTAAACAATAAAGATTTAGGCTTTCCAGCAAAACTTTCTGTTGCTTCTGAAATGACAAAATAATCTACAATATCATTTAATATTTCAAATCTAATTTCTAAAAGATCTAGCTCGTCAAAAAAGTAAAAACAATCATATATTTTTTTCATTTAACTTTTTTTAATAAAACTCTATAGTAATTAGCTGATTCTAAAAGCACAACGTAATTTTGAAAATTAGATTCAATAAAAGTTTTAGGCTCTTCAAAATTTAAACCTTTATCAGGACCATGAAATTCTATTTCTAAATATTTGCAACTTTTTACATAAGTTGAATTTTTTAAAATATCGTATTCACAACCTTCGACATCAATTTTAAATAAATCTACGGGAGAAATATTTAAAGATTCTAGTGTAACACAGGGGACAGTAATTCCAAGGGTGGAATCTCGTAGTAAATAGCCTCCAACGTTTTGAAAGCCATCGTCTAATAATGATAAGTATTTTTTACCAGAATAATCAATAGCAACATTAAAGCATCTACACAATTCTCCATTCTTTATGTTGTTCAACATAAATTTATAATTTTCTGGGTGAGCCTCTATCAAATACCCTTGTTTTATATTTGGTGTCAATGATTTCACAATGTTCCAAGTTTCTCCGACATTGGCTCCCAAATCTAAATAAGACTCTATATCGTTACTAGATTTTAAAAATTCTGTTAATTTAATATAATAATCATACTTATTTCCTAAAAATTCATCTCTTGTGTAATGAATATGAGCTTCTCTACTTGTTGGCATATAAATATTCCTTTTGTGATTTGTAGTAATCAAACTCTTTAACACACTCATCATAGGTAAACAAATTGCCACTTCTATCAAGATAGTTGTAATTTCTAAATATATTATACCCCAGAGACCAATATCCGTCAGAAATATTATGCCTTCCCCAATACTTTGGAGCAATAATATACTTTATTGTTTCACTAGTTAAAGTTGCAAAATAAGGAAAACTAGAGTTAGATAAAATTAAATACTTTGCGTTTTTTATAATGGAATAATCTTTACTAATACTGAAATGGTATACCTCAAACTCAGGGAAAAATTGTTTTGCTGTAGCAACATCATCTGTAATAACAATAAATCTAAAATTACAATTTATTGTTCTCATCTTAGATATGGCATTTTCCCAATACTTTTTATGCAAAAAGAACTCTGGGACATATTTATACTCTCCACCTCTAAAATTGATTATGCACACATTATCGTTGCAGAAATCAAAACAATCTTTCTCCTCTTTAACTTTTAACCAATTTTTTATTTCTTCTTTTCTGTGCCAGATTTTATTTTCAGATTGAAATAAACCATCTAATTTAGTATTGTCTTCAACAAGTTCCAAGGCAGGATCATCTATTGTAATGTTTGATCCATTTGAGTGAATAATATATCTCTCTTTATAATATTTGTCTATACCTACAGGAAGCGTTATTGGAGGCCCGCCTTCAGGTCCACTACCACCTATGACTTGTTCTCCGAAATCTAAATCCATAAAATCTAAGCATTTAAATTTGTGAGGGTTCATTACTCCAAATTTATATCCTTTATCCAAAGCTACAACTCTGGTAGTTATGTAACAAGCTAGTTGATTCCCTAATCCTTGCCCATTATAAATTTCAGTTACTATCATATCTTTACCTTGTACTTTGGATTAAATATATAGGGTTCAAATCTTTCTATCACCCACGGGGCTACCCTATCTTTTTCTAAAAATGTAACTATCTTAGAATAGAAATTTTTATCTCTTATTCTCGCATGATTAGATGTTATACCAAAATGTCCTCCCGGAATAAATTCATAAAAAATTTGAGGAGGTCCTTCAAAAAATTCACTCCACCATTTGTTTAAATTTAGATCTTCTTCATGCTGAGGCATTCCTGTTTGGTCACATTTAATGCACAACCCAGAATGATGTACACTAGGAATCATATTCCACATACCACTTCCTCGTATTTTTTTTATTTCATAATCGGGAATAAATCCAGTATTCCCTAAAGCTCGGTAAGTATTGTAATGATATCCAAAATATCCACCTATTATTAATTGAGAGTTTTTTGAAAAAGTAGATAAATTACCATTTATTGTTTGAATAATATTTTCCCAATGATCAAAAGGAAAATCTTGACAAAAAAAAGTTATGTCAGATAATTTATCATAATTATTCAATATATGATTAAAAAAAGTATGAACATCTCTTCCTACATTCGGTTCTAATAAAATTTCATTAGGTCTATTTTTTTGATTTCCCTTTCTGTATAAACAAATTTTTACATTATCATTTATAAATTTTATCCAATCAGGATCATAATCAAAAACAGAAATTACTAATTCTACTTTCATATTAAATTTACAATATTTTCTAATATTGATTTTCCTTTATTAAAGTTTGTATTATTTAACTTAGAGATATCTAAGATTATATCTTTAACTTGAACTATTTTATGAAATTCAGTAGGCTCCACAGTAACTATTTTAGAGCTAGATTTGGTTAAGTGTATAGCTTTATTTATTATCTCTATAAATTCTATCTTATCCCCACTACCGATGTTGTATATCGAGTTAACTTCACCATAAGAAAGTAAATGATTTATGGCTCTACATACATCATCAACAAACATGTAATCTCTATAAAATTTCCCTGCGTAATATAGTTCTATTTGCTCATTTTTTTTTATTTTGTTTATTAAAAATTGTAAAGCATTTTTTTTCTTAGAGACTTTTAAATCATTTTTTCCATACACGTTAGAAAGTCTAAAAATTCTATAATTAATTTTATTTGTTTTACAGTAGGATATTAGTAAATCCTCAGCACATTTTTTTGTTATAGAGTAAAATCCTTTTGGGTTACATGGAGAGCTTTCATTGGCAGGAAGATCTGTGTCACCATAGACAAACCAAGAACTTATAAAATTTATACAAGTCAGATTGTTTTTGTTCGCATCTAAAACTTTCATTAAGTGAATTAAATTAGTCTCAATATCAATTGTAGTATTATTTAAAACATTATAATTATCAATCGTACTTATAAAATATAAAATTTCAGAAGATTTTGAGTTTAACTCATTTCTTGGTATTATTATAGAATTATATTTTTTACAGTAAGTAGATCCTATAAATCCAGTCCCACCAAAAACACTAATTAAATTCATTTACAACACTTTCTAAATATTTAAGTTTATCGTCATCTATTGTTGGAGAACACCCTAAGAAAAATACTAAATTAAGAACTTTGTTTGCTTCTGGGTAATTAAATGGTTGTCCTAGATCACGATAAGCTGGTTGAAATAATATATTTCCTGCAAAATAATTTCTAGTTTGTACTCCATTTTTTTCAAAATGCTCTACAAGCCTAGTTTTTATCTTGTTATCATCACATATGATAGGTACACCAAACCAAGAAACTTCCGAATTAGGCAATACAGATCCAAAAGATATTCCTTTTATTTTAGATAATATCGAAACTATTTTTTTATAATTATCAACTCTCTTTTTATGTATGATATTAATCTTTGATAGTTGAACAATACCTATGGCTCCTTGCATATCTAACGGTTTTAAATTGTAACCTATTTGATTAAACAAGTATTTATGATCTATAACATAATCTAATTCAGGAATCCAATTACTAAATCGTTTTCCGCAAACACCCCTTGGTGCTAGATTTTGAGTTCCTACACAGTAACATCCTCTTCCCCACCATGCAAAACTTCTAGCCATTCTTATTAGTTCTTCATTATTTGAACATACCATTCCACCTTCTCCTGTAGTTATATGATGAGCAGGGTAAAATGAGAATGTGGATATATCAAAATACTCAGATAGATGTCTACCTTTCCATTTAGAACCTAAAGAATCACAACAGTCTAAAATTGGAACTATCTTATACTTGTCACAAATAGCTACAATTCGATCTATATCTGGGGGATTTCCTAGAACTGGGCTTACGAATATTGCCTTTGTTTTGGTAGTGATTGATTTCTCCACAAGGTCTAAATCAAAGTTTAAAGTGGAAAACTCAATATCAACAAATACTGGCTTTAGATTATTTTGTAATATTGGATTTAAAGTTGTTGGGAACCCGACTACAGCTAAGATTACTTCATCTCCATCTTCCCATCCGTAATATTTTTTTGCTGCTGAAATGGCAACTAAGTTTGCCGAACTCCCTGAATTAACCATCAATGAATGCTTGATTCCTAGTTCACTAGAAAACTTGAGTTCAAATTCATTTACTTTTTGTCCACTAGAAAACCACTTACCAAAAAGTAAAGAATCTATTGCTTCAACTAGTTCTTCTTTATCAAAATAAGGTCCACCATAATAAACTTTTTTATCATTTTTTAAATTGTGACAAAATTGAGGTATGAATGAATCTTCAGATGATTCAATAAAATCTAAAAATTCTCTAATTTTATTTTTTCTCATAATAATTATCTACAGAGTTCTTATTTGAATATTTTTTAGAAACTAATTCAACTTCTCTAATTTTAATTTCATCAGACAATTTATTTGTAAGTTGTCCTTCCGATTGTTTGTAAATTATTAAAGGATCTTCAAATATTTTTGGAATACCAAATTTTTGGTATGCTCTTATATAATATTCACAGTCCCCCATCCAATTTAAATGATTATCAAAATACAATTTATCAGGGATATTTTTTATTACAACCGAGCTTATACCCCCAAGCCTATTATTGCCCTTATGTAAATCATTTGTGTATGTCGGAATTATTCTATGATAGAATAATTTATAATCTACCGTATGAATTCCACCGCAAATAGCCCATTCAAAATTTTTATTTTCATATTCTCTTACAATTTTTGAAAATACAGTTTCTTTAGAGAAAATATCATCTTGTTGCATAAGTTTTATTAACTGCCCAGAGCAACTTTTTATTGCATTATTAATATTAGATCCCCAAAAGCCTCTATCTATTTCATTTTTGAGGTAAATAATATTTATATTTTTAAAGTCTTTTGAGCAAATGCTTTCAACTTTGTCATTACTGCTATGATCTGAAATTACAACTTCAATATTCTTATAATCTTGAAGTTTTATTGAATTTAATAAATTTTTTATATCTATTAATCTAAAGTCATCTTCATCTACATAAGTAGGAATACAAATTGATAATAAAGTCATTTTAATCTTTTACTAAGAATAAAAGTCCATTATTCTTTTCTCGATGTGAATCAATTCTCCAACTTGGATTCTTCTGTATAAAGTCTAATATTGCGGTGTAAACCTCTGGGCAAGAAGTAGTATCATGAAATGCCAAGCAGTGCTTGACCTTGCCTGCGTGTAACTCAAGTTCTTTTGATAAATGAGCATATGTGTGAATGGTATCAATAAATAACATATCACACTCTTCTATTGTAATGTTATGAGTATCAGCTTGAATAAAATTAAACTCTATTCCTTCTTCATTAGTTAACTGATAAACTTCATTTAAATTGGCTCCATAGCTACTAGGATGTGCTATATCAATTGAAGTTAACTTCTTTGGTTTGGCTACTAACAATGCCCAAGTAGAAACTATTGACCTCACTCCCATTTCTACAATAGTAGAATATCTACTAGCATACTCCATTAAATAAGGCAAATTCTCATTTATATCACTGCTAGTATTGCATTTTTCAATATATTTACTTTGAATACTCATTTAAAATTTCCTCGCGTATTTATTTTTTGCTCTTCCAATATTTGCAAAAGTTAATTGTTTTTGCAAATTAACTTTATGGTCATTTATTGGATTAGATTCATTATAGATGTATAAGATGTCCTTCATGTGACAAATCCGATCATTCCCTGCCATCTCAAGCATTGGCAGCATAAAGAAGACATCCCCTGCTGTTTCTGCATACCAATCATTAACAAACAAATCTTCTACTTTGATGCTCTTCCATAATTTTGCTCTCCAACTACGAAGATGAGTTGCGTTAGCTATGGATACTCGTAGTTGCTCAACTGTAAATGGCTTGGAAAACCCCGGCCTCCCATCAGAATAGATGAAACTTCCATGAGTTATTAGAAATCCTTCTTTGTGTTTTTCCACGACTTTTGATAAAGCTTCGGGTGTTGCTAACCAATCGTCTCCATCGACCTCTACAACAACATCCTCATCGCTGACTAAATTAGATCTTAAAATCTGATCATAATTTCCCGGTTGATAATATTTAATTGAGTTGTTTATTAGTACAAACCTAGGATCTGAGGAACAGTACGATTCTGCTATTTCTTTAGATCTATCAGTAGATAAATCGTTTAACAAATAACAAATCCAATTTTTATAATTTTGAGATTTTATACTATCTAAACATTTGTTTAAATATTTATCGCAATTATAAATAGTTGTTAAGACAATAACTCTTTCCATTTTTTTAGTATCTCCTGATCATCAAATATGTAATCATTTAGATTTCTACTGCTCTGGGGGATTCCGTAAAATTCAATACCAGCTAAATAACACTCTGCTTGAACCGTAGGCAAACACTCACTAATAGATGAGGAGTAAACGATGTCTAATCTATCGTATACTTTTTGCATATCTTCTGAGATTCCATGATAAGAGACTCTTTCTCCTAGTAAAGGGCATACTTTTTCAAGGAAATACATATCATTTGTTACTTTTCCCCAAATCTCTACTTTTGAAACTAAAGAATTTTTTAAAGCTCTTTGGATTGATAGGTCTACTCTTTTATTAGGGTCGATGCTCCCTATGATTCCAGCAACCTTATTTTCTGTTCTTTTTGGTAAAGCTTTATATTTTTTAATTACATTAGGAATTACTACACCGGGAATTTTATGCCAATTCATTTGATAATTTGAAACATAATGAACAGAGTCATAGAATTTTTGATTTTTAACAGGAAATATACTAGTTTCATGACATGAAAGTATAAGTTTTTTACATAGTGGCTTTTTCTTAAGACCCACAAAATGATATATTATAACATCATCTTTATTAGGTAAAAAAGATCTTATAGGTTTGTAACAATCGGTTTCAAGTTTGGTTTTTACCCAAGAATGAGGACCATAAAATTCACAAGGTAAATTATTTTCATTGAATAGATTACACAAATTTGCCAAAGCAATTGTTGATCCACCAACTGCAGAATGACCTGTAAGTATTTTTATCATAAATTATTCCTAGGATCCCAACCTAACATTTTAAAAGATTGTTCGTATACGTTAATTCTTTGTCCTACAACTTTGTTAAGATCAAAAAGTTCGTCTGTGACCGCTTTTAGGTTTCTTCCAATTTCTTCTCTGTGCTTATGATCTTTGCAGACTTTTGAAAGTATTCTTGCCCACTCACTCTTAGGTGCATCTGGATCTAATAGATAACCAGTCTTTCCATTGATAATGGTTTCGTGGTAGCAACCAACATTAGAGGCTACCAGAGGGGCTGCGTACCTTCCAGCTTCAGCGACTTTGATATCGGACTTGGAGTCGTTGAAAGGGTTCATCTTTAGAGGAGCTATGGCTATGTCCATCTTGGCATAAAAGGCTCCATAATCGTTGGGAGGTAGAGCAAAATGGATTCCCCAGTTCGCTTGACCCTTGAATCCCCTCAGAAGTTCGGTCTTATAGTGGTTCCAAGCCTCAAACTGCCAGTCCTTTTTTTGGCCGGGAGCGGGCATTGGAGGATGCCCATAAAAGTCCCAACGCACGTTCTCCCTTCCAACCTTTTGATTAACCAAGTGTGGAACTCCAGCAAACACTTTTACATCTGGATTGTGATGAATCCCTCCTGCCCAGCCAATACGAACTTGCTTAGATGATTGCTTTTGAAAGTTCCATGCGGGTAATTTGTAATCTATAGCATTCTTAATAACAGCTAATACTTTAGTGCAAAACGGTTTTATTCTTTCTGCAAACTTAAGTTGAGTTACAGTTACTAAATCACAATTAGAATAAATAAATTTGGTAATTTCAGATAGTCCTTGATCTTTATAAACTCCAGCTAATTTATGCTCATCGTATAATTCAGTTAGCAAGTCATCGGTATCGAAGTGTACAAACTTCTTATACTCCTTTCCTAAACCAACTAATCTAGCGGTGTATTGAGCACCCCTGTTGTTCAGGTTGTTTATGAAGACCACATGAGTGTTTTTTATCATGCTGTGATCTTCTTGCCATCCTTGTGGAGCGGGTTTTCCGGGTTCAGGCCACTTAAGAGGATTCTCCTCAATAATAACTTCTACCTTATCAGGGTATAGCTCTTGTAACTTAGAGAAGGGGCTAATTGCTCTATAGTATGCACAACCGCCGTCGTTAGCCTTCACTACCAATATTTTAAGTTTGTCTGACATAAAGGACGGCATATTATAGATGAAAATAAAAAATCCCTGCTAGGATTTTCTCCTAGCAGGGACCGAACTACAAGATACTCTCTCTATCTCACGCAGTCTTGGTCTCGTCTATACGAGCACTAACCTCGGGAACTTCGTCCCCATTTGATACAGGCTTCTCTAGTGGCTCCTCCACGACCTTCTGTGTATGCAGCATACCTAGGCCCTTAGCAACACTAACTATAGCACCCTTGAGATCTACTGTTCCGTCAAGTGGAAGTGCTGCCTTCAAAGCATCAGCAAAGTGTTGTCTAGGTCTACGGAATAGCAACGCAATTATACCTGCGTATGCTGCCAAACTTGGAAAGAGTCCTGACAATACATCCCATCCAATCGTCGCAACTCCCTCAGCAAATCCGAGCCAATTATCATTGGGCTTAAGTGGGATTTGTGGGGCTTCTGCCATCACGGCTTCCTTAGGGACCAAAACTATAGTCTTTCCCTCCCAAGCATCTTGTAGTTCTTGCGGGAGACTCTCCACAGGAACTGATCCAACCTCTCCCTTGTAATCAGGGAGAACCCACTCTGAAGTGGTGATAACCTTACCCTCAAGATATGGAGGGTAACCAGAGCATCCGGCAAACAATAGCGCGAATGCTAGAAAAAATCCTAAAATGTTTCTATTCATATTATTCATAATCATGCCTC
>Ga0070749_10001877_pt1 | contig 14203 bp, 24 predicted proteins | sample VirMetDEL_Nov_18_FD_75180 | JGI IMG/M metagenome (GOLD analysis project Ga0070749, IMG submission 75180) | Aqueous microbial communities from the Delaware River and Bay under freshwater to marine salinity gradient to study organic matter... | ecosystem: Environmental > Aquatic > Marine >...
ACTTGTTTTGCTTCAAAGTTAAGTGGAATGATCTCAATATCAGACGGTCTGTTTTTTGCTTCTACAATGACTTTGGGTCTTGCGTATTGTTTTAACATATCTATATTTATCGTGTCATTATTCGTTCAATGATCTTTTCGGATACATCTTTATGAGACTTTGGTCCAGGATGTGAGTTATCTGATCCTTTGTCTAATTTTTCTAGCCATATGGTACCTGAATCATCTGTTAAAAGAGATGTGTATCGTATGTCAAACACAGGACATTTAAATAAACATCGTGTTAAATTATATAACATTTTTGATTTATTTGCAAATACGTGTTTACCCTTTATCAAAAGATCAACTGCATTAGAATCTTCTGACCAATTTCCTGACGGAATAAAATTTTCATATCCTGGATACTTGGCTAAATATCTTTCGTTTGGTGGCCACTCTACAAAAACATATTTAGGCTGATGATCTCTAAACAAATAAGACCATACTAGTAAGTTATGTTCAATAACATCGTTACCAGTGCCACCTATTGATAGATTAAAATAATCATAGTTGAAATGTTTTGCTACGAGAAAAGGATATGAATCATCTATGTCAACACCTACTCCTTCAGTGTGGCTAGTACCTGCAAACAATATATAATTATCTGGATCAATTTTGCTTAAAGGCTTGCATCTAAATGGTTTACTTTTCTTAAAATCTGCTGGACATAAAAAACCATTTTCATCAAAGATCATACAGCGATTGCCTCTTGCGATTTTTTGATCGATGTACTGATCAATTCGGCTACCAATTGATCATCATACTGATCACATTCAATATTTGTTATATGATCTCCGTATACTACAGGCTTAGATCCTTCATGTACTATTTGATAAAACGGGATATCACGTGACATTGTTTTGATTAATTCGTTAAACATTGCATTGCGACTGATATGATATCCTGATAAATTAGCCAAATGATCGGCTTCTTTTATTTCTTCCGTTTCATAGTCAACATTATAAAATGCATTGGCCCAATCAAATGCAATTATAACAGCCTTAGGCTTTATGTAACGACCTAACCAAACACCTAGATTGTGTCGAGCAACATCTAGGCCGCCGTTGACCACACTTAGATTATAATAGTTGTGTCGTAGTTTATGATGTAATAGATCGTACCAAGTTTCATCTAGTGGTTTATGAAGATGTAAGCCAGCGGTGTCACCTAATACTAAAAAGAATTTTTTGAATGCTAAGTGTTTGCCTAATGTTACTTCAACTTCTGGGCATCTGTGTCCGTAACTATTTAAATGTGGATCGACATCATGTTGATTCCCCACGAACCCATAGGAATTTCTCACTATTTTCTCCTAACAATTCGGCCTTGTGTTAAGTCGTAAGGACTAATTTCAACTTCGACTCTATCTCCCATTATAATTCGTATTTCAAATTTACGCATCTTGCCACCAACATAAGCCATTAAAATATGTTCGTTGTCAAGTTTTACTTTAAATTTTGCATTAGGTAATACTTGTATTACTTCTCCTTCCATCGTTATGTGGTGGTCTTTTGACATCTTACTTTTTAAGTTCTTCCCACATAAGTTCTTTGTTAATGAGTTCTTTCTCTAATTCTACATATTTGTTTCTTAATTCTTTTAACTCTTCCCAGCGATCTTCTAATTCAGGGTTGGGTTTGAGAATAGCCAAACGTTCTTCAACGTTGCACATAAATTCTTTAAGACTTTTACTACCTAATGTGATATCTGCATCTTCGGGTACTTCTATGCCTTTATTCTGTCCCCAGTTCCAATCGCTAACACTAACGGTATCAGTGTAGTTGTCTAATGTAATGTTCCAAGATTGATCATCATCAGAATGCAGACCGGTATTCATAGTCGTAGTATCCGGGACACTCCAAGTAATACTTGTATTAGAGTCTGATAATGATGGGAAAGTAATTACGTCAAGTCCGTTTAGATCGATAGTATATGGATCTTTTGTCGTCATTATTTGTCTGCCTTTTTCAGAAAGATTTGACCTGTCGCTTCGTCTACGGAGATGTCTACTTCTGTTTCTTCAGACCACCCCAATGATTTCAACAGTGGCGGTGGGATAGGAATAATTAAATCTCCGTCTGCGTTTTCCTGCGTGATAACTTCGTATCGTGTTTTTTCGGTCATATTGATATTTATTAACTCCTGCTTTAACCCATATATTTTTATTTGTCCAAAACCGACTCTAAAAGAACTTGCTTTTTGATCCATCTGTCGTAAATAAATCTTGCATTGTCAGTAATTGGTACTTGTAAGATATTAGATACTTGATTGAGAATATCCTCTGAATCAGTCATAACAGTTTTAAAGTCTATAGAATGAATATGATCTTTGTATTTTGAATTTTTGTTTATAATTTTTTCGTAGTTTCTATAATCAAATCTACCAAAAAACTCAGTAGTGGTTGGTTTGTTAAAATATGATTGCACAAACAGTTTATAATGTTCAGTGTTTTCTAATATATGTTTTGGAAGTTCATAATTATTGAGCCAATCATAATTTGGATTATCTTGTAAAACAATATTTTTCATGCTTTTCCAAGTTGATAAAAGTGGCTCGCCTTCTAGTTCACACATAAACTTTAAAAATACTGTAAAGTCGAGTTGATTTCTATCTTCTGGTTTTATGGTTATTAAAAACTCAGTAAAATTAGGATATATAGACGTTAGACTATTATAGTTATAGATAGTAGTATGATCAACACATAGTACAAATCCATTTCTATCTTTTGGTTTAACTCGCTGGTATGCATTTACACCAGCTGGTTCATTTAATATCGGTAGTAAAAAATTAGTTGTGCGATAAGTGTCTTTGTTATAACCCAAATCCTCTAGAGATTCATCTGTCCAAGTATCGTTTACTGCCCTATGCAATGAGTCATGTGCGTTAGTGAAATACTCCTGTTCAGATATTAATGCCCGATCGGGGAACAACATATAATAAATTATGCTGGTAATCAAACTCCCGCATGTTCCGGGAGCAAAGTTAATTAAATATAAATGGCAATTAGGAAAACAGAGGTGTTTTACCACGCTCTACATGACCAGTATCTTGCCTTCCACTTGGGTCCTGGATTGTCACAGTTGTGTCTTGCTCTAAAGGACTTTCGGCGCCCTGGAATATTCTTTTTGATTTTCATGTTTTTATCGCCAAAGTTAACTTTAACTACGTTACCTTTTGCGTTTTTAACATATACTTTTGACTTCTTAACATCACCTTTCATTGGTTTGTTAAGTGTTACTTTACGACCTTGATATTCGGCTTCGTCTAACTCAGCACGGGCTTTACCTTCTTTGTCATAAACAATTTCAATTGGCTCACCTCTGCCGTCTCTGACATCACCCTTGCCTAACTTTAATCTCATTTTGTGATCACCGATACGCTTTTCTAATTGGTCAATCATTCTTTCGTCACCTTGCTCTTTGGCATATTCTAAATATGCTTCTAGTTTTGGTAACTGTACACTATGAGATAAGGATTCCTGATCCATTTTGTAATTAGCCACACCGCCTGCACCTAAAGCGCCAATAAGTGCTAAAGTAGCAAGTCTGTTCTTTTCTTCTAACGCTTCTCTATCTTCAAGTGTCAGAGGAGATTTGTCTGCTTGATTAAAATCGCCTGGGTTAGGATTTTCAGTAAGTACTTCTACTTCTTCAACAGAAATATTATTAATGTCAAAATATTCAAACATTGCATCATCGCCTTGCACAACAACGCCGTCTTCCATAAAGCCAACAACGCCTGTTTCAATTACAAAGTCTTCATGCAACTCAATATCAAAAGAGTCACCGACGAGAATAACATCCTCATCTTCGTTGACCATTTGGTCAAATGATTCTAATAGATTGCGAATTCCTGTGCCATACATAATACTATTCCTATATAATATTAGTATTTATCTCTTTGGATACTAATTCATCAAAAGATATGTCATAACTTATTTGTATAAGAATTCTAGGCTCAGAAATGTCTAAAACTCTCACATTGTGAAAGTTATTGACATTAACTATAGTAGGATGATTTTCACTATAGAAGCCAACTTGTGTTGGTTTTGCTGTTATGGGTTTACCGCGTTCGGGTATTTCAATATCGTCAGCATAAAAATTAACGGGTTCCATTTTGTTATAAAAAACAGGCAGTGTTATGCAAGTTAATCTGTCTGCATCTTTGTGTGCAATGTTTAAATACCATTTATCGTTTATTAAATTAGTATCATGTGACTGTATAAGATAATCTTTAGGTTTTTCTTGTATTACATCAGTAATAGATTGTAAAAGAATTTGATAATATGGAGTAAAAAAATCAAACTCTACATAATTTCTTGCTTCCCATTTATATCCCTGAGAATATGATACTTGTTTATACCACTCAGTTTGCAACACTCTGTTGTCAATAGTGATGTCTAATAGTTCTGCTAAATTATTTCTCATACCAAGACATTCCTATAAACTGACGGATGGGTATATCATCTCTAACAATAGGTGTCATCCAATGAGGATGATCTCTATTCCATATAACAAATGAATTTGGTTGAGGAGAAAAACTTTCTACTGTTTCGTTAATTTGATCTGACAGATTAGTTGGAACAGGTGCTATAGAAAACACACCTCCCCATTCATCATTCCATTCTTCAGGATGAGAAAATATCATTGAAGTAAAACAGTTGTTCCACTCGGCGCCGTGTATCTTGCCGTCTGAGTGTCTATGCATTTCTGTTTTGGGATCGCCGTATTGAAACCAAACGTTACTAAGTTTAATATTCGGCCAGCCCCTTTCAATCAAATAGTTTCTGGTATGATCTAATACGTTTCTAATATGGGGACCAAAAAAGTTAGCAGTTTCTTCAAACACATCATCTCCGTTGCACCAAAAACGAAATCGCAGTGCTTCTTGTAAACTGTGTTCGGTGTTGTACACACCGTGATTTGATCCAAGGTTTAATTCTTTTTCTTCAAGTGTAATTTCTTTTTTGCCCTGTTCAAATTTAGATAATTTACGAAGGTAAGTTGTTCTATTACACAACTCGGTAAATGTATCTTTTGGTAAAAAATTTGTTTCACTAAAAATCATGCTCTTTCACCCATATGCATTTTCAAAACGTCAATAGAACTCCAGCCTGTACCAAAAAATGATCTAACATAGTTTGGATTAGATGATGTTACTTCATTAACAGCATGCCATTCTTCCCTGCTCCAAATTAACATTCTGTTTGGTTTTGGCTCAATCACATGTGTTAAGTTAGTAAGACTCGTTGCCCCGGGTTTAGAAAGATTTTTAGATTTAGGGAATACAGGTTCACCAACTATAAATTCTCCTCCCCAGCCAGATTCCCAATCACTTGTATAAATTATTGCAGTGTACGTATTTGCTTGATCACTTTTACGCAAGCCTTGATCTTGGTGAGGTGGAATAGTCATTGTATTAATTATATATTGATACCAAATAGACCAATTAAATAATTCCTGAATGCCTAAGTTTTCCATAGTAGTAGTTATTTTTTCTATAGCAGGTATGCATTCTAAACCTAAAAAATTACACCCTTCTCGCCAGTTGCCTGTATGGTCATGATATGTTAGTCGTACTGGTTCATCAGATCCAGTGGTTAATTTTTTCTCATCTGTAGGGACAAATCGTTTCTTTACTCGTTCTTTAAGAGCAATGAATTGATCTTCAGGTAAAAAATTATCTTCGTAATGTATCATATATTTGGTCTTAATTTGTCTAATACATCTTTATACTCTAATACAAACTGTCCGTTATATCTTTCTCTCAAAGAAGTAAATTTGCTATAAATTTCATTAAATATAGGTTGTCTTTCTAAGTATTCCCATCCGGTATATTTAAAACGTTCTTTTTGATAAAAATATCTATTGTATAGTGTGTGCTTTATTGGTTTTGTCCCGGTATAATCTAATTCCCCGTTAACCAGTTGTTTAACTAAGGGGTCTGATAGGTAACTATAAGATTGTTCTGCTGTGTATCTAGGAAAATCCGGTGTTCCTTCTATGTCTGCGTATTTGTACCAGTGTCTATATGCGTTAGTTCGTTCTGGCTCGTCCCATACCCATTTGCCGTTCTCTAAATTAACTTGCGGTTCACAGTTAGCCATAACGATACAACCATTTAGTTGAGTAATACCATGCATTACTCCAATCATTTGATGTGCTGAAGCCTTTCCGTTTTCTGCGATTTCGTATATCAATTCGCTTTTAACCATATCTTCGATATCAACCTCAATTATTTTGGGATTTATCTTATGCTTGTTGCAATAATCAAACGCATATTTGCTGTCATGTTTGTTCCATTTACCATAACTGATAATGGCTACTTTGAAATGTATGTTTGCATCCTTAAAAATGTTTAACATAAATTCCCCATCAATTCCGCCACTAAACATTAATATAATTTCTTTTGAAGATTCGTTTTCAATCAGTTTGGCTGCTCGTATACATTCTCTATAGTAACTGTCAACTTGTTCAGTGCATGGCTTAAGATTAACTTCCCAAGTGTCTGCGTTTCCTGATGTAGTGTAATAGTCGTTGTATGTTAAATCCACTGTTACCTCTCAGTAAAATAAAATCGTTGATATGGATTTTGATCTTTATCTATAAACTCGCTTTCAACAGAACTCCAACTAGTACCAAAAAATGATCTAACATAGTTTGGATCATTAACTGTTAACTTGTTAACCATGTGCCATTCTTCCCTGCTCCATATAGTTAGTCTATTGGGCTTTGGTTCTATTTCATGGGTAAAGTTTGTAAGAGATTCTACAAGTCCGTCGCTATTAAATACAGGTTCACCAACAACGAATTCTCCTCCCCAACCCGGCTGCCAATCACTAGTATAGATAACAGCAGTATACGTATCTTTGGGTTCGCTTTTTCTAACTGCTTGATCTCTGTGCGGAGGAAGTCTCATTGTATCTACTGAGTATTGAAACCAAGAAGACCAATTCTGCAACTCTTGTACACCTAATCTAATCATAGTATCTTGCATTTTTTGTAATGCAGGTATACATTCGTATGCTTGGGGAACACAACTATCTATCCAATTGCCTGTTCGTGCTATGGGAAGAATAAACTTGTCTGGTTCAATCTTGTAGTCGTAATCGACAAATAATTCTTTTGGTTGTATAGGAGTATACTTAGATTCGACCTTTTTCTTTAAAGCCAAAAACTGTTCTTGTGGTAAGAAGTTATCTTCATAATAAATCATTGAACACCAATTTTCATAAATCTTGTATAAGGTTCTTCTGGATCTTCTAAATCTAGTTTGTCTAAGTAAAGTGTTTCAGATAAAGGATATCGTTTGTCAAATAATTCTAGTGGTCCTTCTCTGCTTTGTATTGCAACCAATGTACCTTCTGGTATTTCCATTAACCAGTAGTTTGTGCCTTCCATATCGTTAGCAGAAGTGTTGATAACTAAACTGGGTTCTTTTATTTGTCTATAGTCTAATCGATTTACATCTTTTACCATATGTTCTATATTATCGATACCCATTTTATCTGATAAACGTTTACCAACTTCTACTGCTTCTTTGTCTACATCAACGTTGATTAACTTATCAAACTTAATAGGAGAATTATGTAAGAATAAACCCATGTTTCCATACCAACTGCCTAGTACATATATTGTGTTAAAATGATCAATGTTTTGATTTTGCATTATTTTTAAAACATGCTTAGTTAACCAGGCTTTGCTTCTAATCAAATCTTCAGTGAAACTGCCTTCTATTGTATCTGGACTAGCCTCATCTAATTTATAATGAGAATCATTCTCATTTGACCCAAAATATATCTGTTCTAGGGCGTCAATTGTGGGTTGCCCATTATCTGGGTCATGTTTGATACCTATGCCCCCTTTGTTGCGCCAGGGTAGGATATTCTTGCCAAAATCGTCTATTAGAACGTTTGGCCTGCCCTCACTGTCAGTAGCATACTTCTCTTTACGGCTTGCGAATATGGCGCTCTCAGACGCTCCTAGGTGGTGTTTATCCAGCCAATCTCGCTTTCCCATGATGCTGGCCTGATGCTCATATCGCAGGGGAGCAGATAGTATTGTGTAGGGTATGTCATGCTCACGTAACCACTTAATCACGCTGAGGCCGCCCCTGAGGGGCTCTAAATCACGGAAAAAGCGGTATACGAACTCGCTACCCTGTGATGCTAGACGTTTGATTGATGCTTCTGGTTTGGGTATGTCTTTATAGTCGCTGACACCCTCTATTTTAGACCACGCTTTAAAGAAGTCGCACTGGACCCCGTCCATATCTAAGTAAACATGGGGTTTATAACGAGAATCATTCTCATTTAAAAGTGCAAATTCTTCAGGCTTCATATCAATATTTAGTCAGGCCAGTCTCTGAAAAGTGCATGTTGGATATTACCAGAAACAAACGTATTAAAACTTTGGTGTTTTTCTTCTAATAAACCCTCACGTTTTGCAACTCTGTTAAAAGCAAGATCCATTTGATGCATATCTTTAAATTCCATCATAATGTGCCATTCTGGCAAATCTTGTATGGACCTAAAGCCCATTTTGCACCTTGTAACACGATAACTTACCATCTTGCCTTCTTTGACAAGATGATCCAAAAACTTTTTCATATTATTGACCCAGTCGATATCAGAGATATCTCCCTCTTTATCGGCCCATATATGATAAATGTCCATTTACTCCTCTCTGTAATTACTAGTTGTAGTTAATTCCCCGTTGAACGCTTGGATAAAAAACGGTTCTCCTTTTTGTACATTGTCAAGCCAATTTGTATCAGCCTCATCATCTGCGTTGTCACTAATATACTTGTAGCATTTAAATTCTATGCTACGTTGATGACATACTTTTGCAATAGCAAAGCCTTCCATGTCAACAGCATGAGCAGGAATTTCTAAGTTAGGATCAGTAACAAAATTGTCACCTGTCGATAACGTGTATCCTACTCCCATAGAAATAACTTGTGGGTCTGTTGGCAACATAATTTCGATAGACTCGGGACATTTTCCTTTGTCCCGTTCTACAAAGTTTTTAAACTCATAGATTCCTGTTGATAGTTTAATACCACCAGCAGTACCAAAGTTCCAAACTCGTCTTGGCTTGTATCGCTCAATATATTTTGCGGCAGTGAGTGCGGCATTAATCTTACCTACTCCTGTGAAAAATACGTTATCCCATTTTGCCATTGTTGGCGCTTCGTGTTCTAATGCAATAAAAATTAAATCGTCCATTTGAGACTACTCTCCTTCAAATTCAACTATGGTTTTCACCTCAAACCCTTTGTCTCTTAATCGTTTACTTCCACCTAAATCAGGAAGATCAATAATAGCCAAAATCATAATATCTTTTGGTTTAATCTTCCAGTGTTTAACAACTAGTTCAGCACATGCAAGTGCTGTGCCACCTGTTGCAATTAAATCGTCAACAATAACAACTGGTCCTTGTATTGTTGTATTTTTCTGTATTTCAATCGTTGTAGATCCGTACTCTAACTCATAATCTTGTTTGTACGTTTCGTTAGGTAATTTACTAGGCTTACGTGCCATTACTAATGGAATACGATTATCCCATGCTATCGGTCCAGCAAATACAAACCCTCTGCTTTCAATACCTATAACTGTTTTTGGATGAAACGGACTTGTAGCCCAAAGTGTATGAATTACTGCATCATCAAATGCTACTGGGTTTTCTAAAAGACTTGTAATGTCTCTAAATTGAATTCCTTTTATAGGATAATCAGGTACTGTCCTGATGTTTGCTTTTATTAAGTCTGTCATTTTTCTCCTTTATGTGCCAATCTAAACTGCATTGAGCACCACAAAACACATTTAATCTATCTGCTGTATGATATGTTACATCATACGGGTTGACAGGACAAGAGCAAATGGAACAGTTTAACGTAGGGATTTCCATTGGTTGTATTCTTCAAAAAAATGCTCAGTAGAAGTAAATATTTTGCTTCTAACAGTTTTTATACCGTACTCTCCTCTTTTAGGGAAGTAATCTTTTAACTCTCCTTTTCTTCTTACGTCAAGTGTGATACAGTGTATTCCTCCGTCCCAAAACCCTCTGGTACGCCATGGTACAAGATGACATGTTATGCCGTTTTTTTCTAGTTCTATAAGTAAGTTGTCAAACATTTTAGTATCATTACCTATACATATCAAATTCTTGTCGTCTATGGGCACAACATTAACTTCAAAATAAGTTTCTTTGTAATTGCCTATCCAATCTTGGCAGTATTGACTTAAATAAGAATTAAAATGCGGCGGCGCATCATCCATCATGCCCGCAAAATTGCCGGCCCATTTATTACCTTGAATTGGTGGGTATAACAGGTTTTTATTTTTAGGGTTAGGAAATTCTGCTCTATATGAAGGTGAGTGTATTCCTAATGTTTTCCAGTTAGGAAGTATAACATCATACCCATCAAAATGATCAGTAGTTAAAACTAAGTTTTCTTTTACCGGCATGTAACACCCGTCAAGGTGTCCTCCTTCGGTACTAAAATGCATTCTATAGTCATTGCCAAACCATTTTGCATCTATGTTTTCAAATCGTTCAAACAATAAAAATATGTCTTTTTTTCTTTCTGTTAAAGTTCCGGTTGGTGACAGTTCAATATTATGATCAAATATAATATCTCTTCCGATTTTTACCATGTCAGAACCTAAAACTTTGGGTTTATCATGCCAAGCACAATGGACATGTGCAGGATCATACAACTGATATAAAGGTTCATAACATTGATTAAAATCCGCTACATGAAATAGATTGTTTCCTATCACCCCGTGCGTGTCCCTAGGGCATATAGGAGGTTTTCTAAGCACGGAACTTTTTTCGTTAATAGTATATAATTCTCTTTTAGATTCGTCAATAAATGGTCTACGAACAATTACACCAAATTCTTCAAACTTTTTTTGAATGGCTGCTAAATCTGTTTTTGTCCATTCTGTAATTTTGTAGAAACTATCTCTAACTTCACCTTGCTCATTGTCATAAAAATGAGCCGGCCACGTATCACCTAACCATATTTCTTCTAATGGATCCCAGTTATTGTGTACATTTATTTTATTCATTCTACTGGTCCTAAGATTTCAAATCCATCAAATGCTCTTTTGTAAGGTGCATCTAATCCTAAATACAGGTACTTACACCCTCGTTCTTTAAAATATGCACATTCAGATTCTAAACTTTTAATACCATATCGTAATTTGGGATTTTTGTAGTCCCATGCAAACTGAAAATTTTCTATGTTGTCATGGTCAAAATGTCGAAACAAACTAAAAGCAACTAAGTTGCCTTCATCATAGTAGCCTATGACTTCTATATCATCTCCTAATATTTCTTTGTCATGTATAACAGGCGCAGATTTAAATTTTTTGTATCTGCAATATTGAAAATAAATGTCTCTGATTTCATTGGGGTCGGGTTTTAACAGAGTTGCCATAGGCAAGCATACTTTATAATTTGTTTCTAACAAATTTATTCTAGTGTATAAATCATCTGTGTTAGATTTTTGCATAATGCTATTTAGTAGGTCTCCAGTTAACTACATAATTTAATGCCGCATCGTCCCAATGATCATAGTAACCTTTTGCTTTGAGTTGTTCCGATGCTTCGTTTAATGTTGATAGTCTTTGTATTAGTAACAACCCGCACTTACCAAAATTCATAACAACACCATTAACTTTGTCTGCTTCGGCATGAGGGTGGTCTTCTAATATAATAATATCGTCTTTAATAAGTTTGTTGTTCATTGTATCTACAAACTCTGATAGTTCGTCTACGGTGATTTCATTGTGATCAAATGCAATGATAACAACATCTTTATCAGCAACCACCCATTCACCTGCGGTATCTTCTAGCCAAAATATATTATCTAATACTGCGGCTTCCAGCAATTGTGTTTCTGTTAATTCGATGTATATTTTATCATCGATTCTTGCTTTTCTAGCATAAGGACACGGAGCCCAACCACCTAGCAACGGATTGGGTTTTTCTACAAAAGTTTTTAACCAAGTTATTAGTTCTGTTTTGATTTCTTTGATATCCACAAAATCTCCTGCCAATTCGTGTCTTCAGGCATCAGCGTAATCTGTCCCTCGAATGCTTCATTCTTTTTGAGTTGATTATACACTCCACTGTTTGCCATAGTCAAGCGGTAAGCACCTTTGCGACAAACGTAGCAACTACCGCTTGAACCATAAAACTCCCAAGACTTATTTTCTTCAACGACACGAGTAATACCGCTGTTCATACGCCAACTGTCACCTGAAAGGTATCCTCCTGACCATCCGGCAAGCACTTTGTAGAATCCTTTATCATACTTGCCTTCTTTGATTTTCAGTATGACCCAACTGTCTGGATAATAGTCCATTACTGACGTGACCCGTAGCATTCTATTTCATCTAACCATTCTTCAAATTTCATCCGTTCACCTAATCTTTTTGCTGTCCTTATATTCCCAATTTTCTCTGTACATACAAAAACGTTGTTCACCTTTTTCTGTTTTATATACAAACTGCATTGATAGAAGTTGTATCACCTTACCTTCGTTTACTCTATGAAAATACGGTTCTTTGTGAACTATATGATCTCCTATTTTTGGTTGCTTGCTACTCATTAGTGACCCATCTGTTTTCTGTCTAACATTATTCCGGGTTCGACATACTTTAATTCTAAACCCATAGAAGTTAGGAAATTTATTGCTCTTTTACGATGTTCAGGAAATTCTAATCTGTCTCGGAATACAGTTATTGTGCATCTTACGGGGACATTAATAATTTCATGCTTAAGCCACTCAGCCCATTCATCATCATGGTTTTCTTTAGAAAATGGCATACCACATGTTAATGATGATGTATGATCTCTAAAAGGAAGTTCATGGTCAACAAAACATCGATACAGTATAAATTCAGATATAGGAATTTGTTGCTTGTACATATCAAGGAAAAACGAATTTATATCGTGTTCCATAATATTTTTTGCTAAAGATGTTTTTACACCAAACGGTGTTCCCGGAAACCAAAAAATTGTGGGGTTGGGTTTATTAAATTTCCTACATGTGTTTTCAACAAAAGGACCAAAATATTCCATTGCTGGATGTTCGTAAGTCATTAGTTGATCACTACCTTCAAATGCTAAAGAAGATGAGTTCACCTTTTTAATAAAAATATTTTTGCTATCTAAAACTACATACCGTTCGGTATCGATAAATTTAGAAACTGCTAATTTGCAGTACTGTTGAGTAGTCCAACCTGAAACAGGAAGTCCATCTAAGACATGTCCTTTATCGGCTAAAAAAATATCAGGTTGATTTTCTCTTGTTAATAAAACTAATTTGTGTTTTTTGTATATAGGCGTTAATAAATCTCTCCACTCATCCTCACTAGTTGTGTTGCCAACTCTATCGTCTATGACAACATAATGGGTAATAGGATCAGTTATAAATTTTTCTATGCTATGTGCTTGCAGTAACATCAACCATTTGTCACCGGTATACGTTACTGTAACTAAGGAAGTGCTATTCGTATTGATGGACATGAACACCACCCTGGATTAAAAAAGTTAAACCGTCATTTGATCTGTAGTGTTCTTTGAAGTACAGTGTGTTAATACCTGATTGATATATTAATTTAGCACAATCAATGCAAGGAGCATGTGTGCAAAACATTGTAGACCCCTCACTACTTTCTGTGCTTTGTGCTACTTTTGCAATGGCGTTAGTTTCTGCGTGGAGTACTTCGGGCTTTGTAACAAGTGATCCTTCTACTTCAGTTTCGCATACATTTTCCCAGCCAGTGGGCATGCCATTATACCCTGTTGCTAAAACTTTATTGCCCTTGACAATTACTGCGCCTACGTTCAAACGTTTGGCATAACTTAATTTTGCAGTCAAGTCTGCGATATTCATAAAGTAGTCGATAAACTTCTTTTTCATAACAAATTATATACAGGTAGTACGTAGGCTTCAGGATATAAAAACATCATTACTAAAGGAAAAACAAGCATAGTCAAAAATGCCGTTACAATTAAAAAGGTTTGAATTTTTTCTTTCATACTTGACGAGCACCTTCCTGTGAGTTAACTGTTTTATTAAGCATAACAAATAATGTTAGATACATTGCTGTTGCTGTAAATGTACTAGCATCAAACTCTAATGCGGCT
>Ga0070749_10001881_pt1 | contig 14183 bp, 18 predicted proteins | sample VirMetDEL_Nov_18_FD_75180 | JGI IMG/M metagenome (GOLD analysis project Ga0070749, IMG submission 75180) | Aqueous microbial communities from the Delaware River and Bay under freshwater to marine salinity gradient to study organic matter... | ecosystem: Environmental > Aquatic > Marine >...
AAGGTTGTACTATCCAAACAATTCAGATTTACCCTATTCTGGCAACTTTTCAGAAGTTACCAACGGTCCAGAAGACAATAAAAAATACTCTGATTAAAAAACATAGTGTTTTTTTAATAAAACATTTACGTTTTTATTGGTTTTATTGGTTTTATTGTTTTATTATTTTATTGTTTTATTGTCTTATTCTCCATGCATTTATTGGCCGCTTCAAAGATACGGTCACAGTTTGTTTTATTACTTATGTGATTATCTGCGCTTATGCGATTGTCTGCGCCTGTGTGGTTGTCTGCTTTATTGATCATGTGCTTATTTGTTTTTGATTTGCTTTTTAAGGTGTCTAGTTTGCCTTTAAATGGATTTTTTGCGATCTCCCTCTGTGTTGGTATTGGTTCTAGCTCAAATAAATTGTTAGGGGCGTCTAACACACAAAAGCGGTTATTGTTGATATCCTGCGCCATAATGTAATGATTTGGGCATGAATAAGTGTATTCAATCGTTTTTGTAGTGCGATATGAATTAGGTATTGTAGTGTTATACGCACATGATGTTAGTAATAGTAATAGTATGTATTTCATAAAGCCCCTTACCAACTTAAACAATAGCATTTTTCGCCATCTTCGATCCAAGTGAATAGGGCATCATCAAGCGATGATTTAGAGTAATTCTCAGCCTCTTTATTACCCTTCACTATTTCAGCGTTAATGGCATAGTTATCGGCTAAATTGCTAACGTCGATTATGTCACTAACCTTTACACCAATGTCGCTTAGTAATTGTGCCATTGCTTCCTTTTCAGGTTCACTCATTTCATAGTTAAACCGCTTTGTCCTATCGGCAATTCGGTCAACTAAATCTAACGCTTGATCGTAATTAATAAATACAGTTTCATTGTTTGTTTTCATATTCTCATTCCTTTTCGCTTAATTGCGAATAATTGTTAAATATTCTTCATGGTATTTTTTGCCCATGTCTAAAATGATTTTTGCATCGTCTATAGATAACTCATGAAACTCTGAAAACTTTTCAATGGTTAGCCAGTTATTAATGTAATCTAAGTAAATGTTTATTAAGTATTGTCTTATCATACTATGCCCACTCCGATATAATCTCATTGATCTCTTTTATTGTTCTATCGTGAAAATTAAAGCGTCGATCAAGATTTAAAAGTGTATTATATTGCTCTCTAGTTAGATTATAGTTAGCAATATTCCAAGCATCGTTAAAACCTAGATCAAACTCTAGTTTATTATTGCTCTTTAATTTCTTATAGCTCTGGAATTGTTTTAATGTAATTTTAAATGACTTCATTTTTCCTCCTCGATTAATCTCGAATAAAAACAATCTATGAAATGAATCACAGACTGTTAACTAATATTATAATAAAAGTAAAATAATTATGATTAATAGAAATGTTATCATAGTAACCTCTCTAAGTTTAATGATTTGCCAATGAAAAATACTGTCCCTTTTTCGGCACCTCTAATTTGATCTTTGTATAATCTAAGTAGTGTAAAAGAACCACTTATATCGCTAACAATGACCAACACATTTTCACCATTACCATTGGGTATGATAAAATATTCGGTATCGGATTTTCTAATTGTAAATTGTCGTTCTTTTTTAAAGGGTGTGATTACCTCTGTCTCTTTAACGTCTAAGTTTTCCATAAAATTCTCCTTGTTACATTAAGCCATCACGTTCTAGTTTTTCCGCTATTGCTTGATTGATAAATTTATTCATATTTAAGTGTTTTATTTTTACGTATAATACGTTCTTAAGCGAGAATTCTTTTTTTCTAGTACCCGCATCTTCGCCAAATGATTCAATGGTATTCTTAAACTTAGATTCTTCCCTAGCATTTTCAGCTTTAACTATGCCTTTAAGTAATCTCATAGCTTCATTTACGTCGAAATGCTCCATTTCATCGTATTCAAGTGTTACGCTCTCTCTGCATATGACAAATTCACCTTTAACGTAAACGTCTGTTTCAATGTCGAATATTTTATTGTCATGAGTTTTAGCTTTCCAGTTACAACCTTTAAAGTTTTCTAGTAAATACTCTTTCATTTAATTTTCTCCTAAAAAAGTTTCTTGTTGTGGCTTTTATACAACAACCAAAGTAGCTTGTCAACATATACCCACCCACCCACCAGACCTGTATTTAAAATCAAAGTACGAGAAGATATATATAAAAATAGTAATATTATATATAATAATAATAATAACCTTTTTTACCAATTTTGTTTTTATATCTTCTCCTATCACGTTTTTAGATACAGGGTTGGCTGGTGGGTATTTATTGACAATACAACACAATATCAACTACTTAACGATATGACGCTCTATTTCAAAATCAATGATTTCGTTTTTGTTATGCACAATAACTGCGTATGTTTCATCGTCACAATGACCTGAAGGCGACACGTCACAAAGGTCTTCATGGTCGGAATGCACGTAGCTTCTCATGATTTCAGACACAGTGCGTTCAGTGTGATATGATAAATATTTTAGATATTTTTTCCTTGACTTTGTGATAGAAATAGTAATTGTGTCCAATTCATTCGACTCTGGATCAAGATCGTTTAGTTTACAGAAATCAGCGTAGCATAATAATGTCTTCATAAATGATAACTCCTATTTGTTATTTGTTGGATTATTATTTAACAACTATATAATAATATGTCAATAGTAATTAAAAATAATTAAAAGATAATTAAAGATAGTACTTGACTTTATGGTTTAAATTTGGAGGGGGGTATGAGTCAGGGTGGTCATGGGTCGATTGTTGGGTATATACTAACGCAATTTTTTCTGTACTTTAAAGTCGTTGACAGTTATACTTATCTCATGACTAAAGAAGAATATCTAAAATCATTAGATGCAAAACCAAATACAACACAAAGTGCGCTCTATGTTCAATATAGACCAGAGATACTAAGTGGGCTTGCGTTAAAAAAGAAATATCTAGAGTCAATAGGTGCCACACCAGAGCAAGTTTTATTTACACCAGGTGAATATGAATATATGGCGGACAAAGCAAATATCATCCCATACGCCTATAAAACAATAGGGCTTGGGTCCACTGATCCAGATATACTAGCTGGGGAACAATCTGGAAGAAATGAGCTCTTAGCAAACTATCCAATATACAAAGCACTACTAGAAGAAAACAAATAAAGCCAACAAAGCAAATAAAGTTGACAAAACATACACTCTCCAAATAATCTTATGACTTAACAATCACAGGAGTATGTTTCATGGGAAACAAAGATGCGCTAGAATTTGAAGAAATGGACTTTGATCCAAAAGTTGACTCTTTGTTATCATTAAACAAAAAGATAAAAGATAGTGGGCTTTTGTTTCATCCATTTATGGTCATACAGGCGATTGACAATGAAAAACAACGTCAGTTTTCAGAGATTGTCATGGATCATTTTAGAGGTATGAGGGTTTCTAAACTAGAAGAATGTAAAGAAGAAATTGCAAAATACCTAGAAGAAGAACAAAATAGATACAATGATTTTATGAAAAGTAAAAACACTGTAAAATATGCCAATAATCCAATCATTGAAGAGTGTCAAAACAATGACATAGTTGTTGCGCCTAAAAAAAGACAAAAGAAATCTAAATAAAAATAACATACGAATATTTGATTGATATATGAATTGACATTAATCATTATAGACTGTGATAATTTAAAAGATTGACACATGGATGTGGTGATTATTGGGCAGGTCTTTTTAACCGTTTCTTCCTGCCCTCTCATTATGATATAAGACTAAAGAACAAATATTAGTGCGCCAATATACTAGTGCACAAAAAAATTATTACACTAACTTGATAAGCCATATGGAGTCGAGATTGTCCCAAAATAAAACACCACAATTTAATATTGAAATACAAAAACTAGATAGAAAGACTCGTGAAAAAGCAAAAATGCTTTATCTTTCTGATTATTCACTTCAGGATATTGCTAATATTTGCAATATAGAGCTGGATACAGTTCGCTTTTATGTATTTGGTGATAATGGTACAGGGTCAAATGAGTCGTGTTGGTTTCAGATTAAAAAGAAACTTGGTCCCGCAAGTATTGCCGCGTATGTAGCGCAGAAGCAAGATGTATTAGAGAAAACCGCAGGTCTAGCGTTAAATATAATTAATGAATCATTGAAACGTATTCAAAATGCCATGGATGAAGATTCGTCACATGTGCCGTCTATTGATGATATTAAAAAACTATCCGGTATCGTAACAGATATGGACAAGATGGTTAGACTAGAGCGTGGTGAGGCGACACAAATTACTGAACATGTTGGGCTTACTAGAGCGGAGGCAGTTCGACTATTAAAAGAGGACCCATTCGCTCAAGATGTTGTGGATGAGGTGCAGTGGTACGAAGTAGATGAAGAAAAAGATGATATCGTTGAATATAAACCTGAAGAGCAAAAAGAAATAGAGGCAGATGTTGGAGTAAGTACGCCATGGAAATAAGAAGAAAGAAGTATGAATATCATAATATGTCTAAAACAAAAATATATAGAGTGTGGAAGCATATGAAAGAAAGATGTAACAATGAATTATGTAAAGAGTATTCTATGTATGGAGGTCGTGGAATTGAGATATGTAAAGAGTGGAACGATTCGTTTGTTTGTTTTTATAATGACATGATTGATGGATATAGTGAAAAATTAGAAATAGACAGAATTGATAATAATGGTAATTACTGCAAAGACAACTGTAGATGGGTTACTCGTGCAGTTAATGTATCAAATAGAAGATATAAATCAAGATATATGAAGGGTGTTGATAAAACATCTAAAAACTCAAGATTTAGAGCAAAAATAACAATTGATAATGTTCAATATATAATAGGAAGATTTGACACAGAAGCAGAAGCACACAATGCCTTTTTAGAAGTGCATAGAGAGTGGTATGGAAAATAACATATCAGATGATAAAATAAAATACCACGCACAGGTACTTGCCGACTTACACTCAGTATGGAAGCCACATGCTGGACAAATACCAATTGGGAAAGCATTATTCATGGATGGTAAAAAAAGAGTAATGCTGCAATGTGGAAGGAAATTTGGTAAGACTGAATGTGTTATATATTCTCTTTATCGCTGGTGTTTGTTGTATCCTAACAGCTACTCGTACTATATAGCACCATACAAAGACCAAATACGCGATCTTGTGTGGTCAAACGGACGTATGCCGTTTTTTTTAACCGATGAACTTATGAAAAAGTACGGGATAAAGATAAATAACTCTGATTTTAGGGTTATCTTTGGAAACGGATCATTTATTCGATGTGATGGTTCTGATAATTTTGAAAAAAGCAGGGGATATTCTGCTACTGGTTTATGTGTGTATGATGAATTAAAGGACATAAATCCAAAATTTCACCATGCTTTTGAGCCTAATTTAGCAATTACAGATGCCCCTTTGCTCATGGTTGGTACGCCACCAAACTCATCTGATCCTCAATTTGACGAATGGAATAGAGTTAAAGATGAAATAACATCATCTGAAGTTGGGGCTTTTTTTCATAGACCTTCTATGGCAAACCCACACGTTTCAAAAGAGTATTTCATAAGAAAAGAAGCTGAGCTTCGTGCAAAAAGTGAGTATTGGAAATGGCAACAGGAGTATTTAGCCGAATTAGTAAGAGCAGCAGGAAACAATATATTTCCTATGCTTGATAAAAAGAAACACATAAGGAGTTATGATGAGCTCATTAATACCATTAGATTATCTCATAAACATTGGGATTGGTTTGCTGCGTTTGATCCAGGGAGTGCTAAGTGCTTCGCTGTGGTTATTGGTGCGGTCAATCGTTATAGTAAACAAGTGTTCATTTTGGATGAAATCTATGCGACAAAACTTGAAGAGGCCAGAGTATCGCACGTTGTACCCAAATTCATCGATAAAGCAAGACAAATTCATCCTATAATGGAAGATTGGTATTGTGTTTATGATTATGCCGCCACTTGGTTTATGAATGAAGTTCAGGATCACTATGGAGAAGAGATATCTGTTCATCCATGCCAAAAAGACCTAAAAAACAAAGAAAACAAACTATCACTAATTAAAGAAATGCTACTAAAAGGATTTTTAATAATGAGTGATAAGTGTGAAAAACTATACTGGGAAATGGAGAAATACGCCACAGATGAAAATGGGAAAATACCAAAAGAAGATGATCATTGTTTTGTTGGAAGCACGCTAATAACAACAATTAATGGTAAAAAACAAATAAAAGACATTATAGTTGGTGATTTGGTTTTAACCAGAAACGGATATAAAAAAGTTTTAAAAAAATGGGAAAACGGAAAAAAGCAAATATACAAACTAAAAACAAATACAGGTATCGAAATTAATTTGACATTAGGTCATAAGATATTTACTTTAAATAGGGGTTTTGTAAAAGTAGAGAACTTAAAAAAAGGAGATGTCTTATGCACGGAAAGAGAATTGAAATTGAATTTGATGGGCAGGTTTACATATTGTTTCCTGAGTCTAAAAACAAAAATCTTGCAAGCTATTTTAGATGTTTTAAAAGGTCTGCAGGGGTAGATTATTTACACAGAAAGGTTTGGGAAAAAGAAAATGGACCAATACCGGAAGGATACGAGGTTCATCACAAAGATAGAGATACAACAAACAATTCAATAGATAATTTAGAATTAATAACAATTGAAGAACATAAAAAAGAACATATTGAAATATTAAGAAAAAACGGTGAAAAAAATAGAGACAGTGGTTTTTTGGAAAGAATAAGAGGAATGGCTAAAGATTGGCACGCCAGCAAAGATGGAATAGAGTGGCACAAAGAGCATGCAAAAAAAACATTCTCAAAAGAGGCAAGGATAAAGATTGAGATGGAGTGTTTAGTTTGCCATAAAAAATATATGGCAGATAGCTTGGTGGCAAAACAAAAGGAAGGATCTAAGTTTTGTTCTAATAATTGCAAGTCTCAATTTAGAAGAATTAGCGGAGTGGATAATGTTAAAAGAAATTGTAAAATATGTGGAAAAGAGTTTGAGACAAACAAATATGCAAAAAAATTCCTTTGCTCACGTGTTTGCTCTGGAGAATACAGGAAAAAAGGAAGAGGTGTATGATTTAACGGTTGATGAAAAACACGAGTATTTTGCAAATGGAATACTTGTGCATAACTGCATAGACGCGTTACGCTATATGTTAAACGCAGCACACTATCATCAGGTTCCTATGGATGAGCCGTTACCTGAGCATATTTTGTACAATAAAAAACATTTTAGATTAAATAATGACCCTACATTGAAGGAGGATGATTTGTATGGAGATATTAATAGTGAGCTTTTCGGTGATTAGTATTATGGTGTCAATTCCGGCACTTGTTGTTTCACTTTATACCTTAACAGAGTTAAAGGCGATGAATAAATCTACTCATAAAATTGAATACATGCCTGTTCCGGTTCCAGATGTTACACCAAAACAAGAAAGAGAATTTAAAGAAACATTTAACGAAGATTTTAACGACTCTTTTGTCGTATAGGAAAAAACATGAGTATTCAAAATGCATTTAAAGAAAACGTATTCACTCAAAAGATAATTAACGTAGAAATGAACTTAACACATGCAAGGTCTCTTTGGGGATTCATTAAAGTTTGTCTTGATGATCAACAAAAGAAAGGCGAGTTCTTAATGTCGCAAGAGTCAGCAATTAAAGTTATCGCTGCATGGGAATCATTAGCTAAGGCGATTGATTCTGAAGATAAGTTTCCTTCGAAAGATGCTTATGGTACAGTTACCATAAACGCAGAATCTAAGGAGATTGAAGAATGAGAACATATTTAGACTTGTTTGGTGAAAACTATGACATGTATGAAGAGCATGAAAATAAAACACAATGGTTTATGGTTGCTAATAAATCATATGATGAAAAGCTTCAGTGGTTACAATCAGACATTCGTGCAAAATTTAATGCAGCATCATCTCGTATTGAAATGTATAGAAAGTATGAGGCACTTTATAAGGGGATTCATTATAAGTCTATGGATTATAGACGTAATGAAAATGATGATTCATATAGCGGTACAAAACAACCTCGTATGGCGGTAAATTTTGCTGCTGAAATGGTTGATGCAAAAGTATCACAAAGGTCGAGAAATAAGCCTGCTATTTCTGTTATGCCAAATAACGATGAAATTGATGATATTAACAATGCAAAAACTGCAAAAATGTTATTGGACAACAGAGCACAGGAGATTGATCTTGAAACTGTGTTTGCAGATGGCGATAGAATGAATTTCCTTAGAGGGGAATCATACACTTTTGTTGAATGGGATGAGGATGCAGGCTGTGTTCACCCTGAATATCAAGATGCAATGAAGAAGGGTTTAAAAATTCCAGCTTTAGATCAAGATGGCAATCCAATACCTGGTCAATTTATAAGTTCCCCAGTAAAAATTGGAGATGTTTCTGTTAAAGTTTATGGTCCTGAAAGATGTTTTCCAGAGCAAAATAGAAATAAATGGGAAGAGGTTAATAATATAACACGACTTGATTGGAAACATATCGATGAAATGAAAGCTCTTTATCCTGAATTTGCTGATCAAATTAGAGAAGAAGATGATTATGAGTTTAATGACTCTCAAGATTATGGAATAAAGAAAAGAAAATCATACATTCCTGTGTACACATTTTATCATAAGAAAACTAAATTTTTACCAGATGGTGCGATGATTATTTACATTAAGGGTGCAATTCTTAATGAGGGGCCGTTACCATATTCTCATGGCAATCTTCCTTGTGTATTTGATACCGATATTGATGTTCCAGATGAATTACATGGAAGACCGTTCTTGGTAAATATGGCACAATTACAAAACCTTCATAACATGATGATGGCGAGTATTGCTAGAAACATTGCTGTTTCATCTATGCCTAAGTGGGTAATGCCAAAGGGTACAGTTCACAGAGATAAATTAAATAACGAATATGGAATCATTGAATACAGCGGGCCTATAGCTCCACAAATGGTTGCTTACTCTGCAATTAATAAAGATTTATATGAAATGCCTGATAAAGTTGAACGCTATATTGAAAAGGCATCATCTGTTTATGGTATTTCTCGTGGAGAACCACCTAAAGGGATTAAGGCGGCGGTTGCATTACAATTCTTAGACGAACAAGAGTTACAAAGAGAATCTAGAGGGATGTCTAAGAGATTAAGAAGAGTAAAAGAAACATACAAGATGATGTTATGTGTGATGGGAGATTATTATAAAGACTCTGATGGGCGTATGATTAAAATTTTAGGCCAAGACAACTCTTATTTAATTCAATCATTCGAAAGGGCCAACTTTAATTCATCTTACGATATCAGAATATTAAATTCATCTGCTCTTCCTGACTCAAAAGCAGGTAAAATTTCAGCAATTCTTGATCTAAATACAGCAACACAAGCTGATCCAATGTTTGGTAAAGAAGAAATTTCTCAAATGCTTGACCTTGCTAATGATGAAAGATTTAAAGATAAGGCCACAGTATCAGTAAAAGCTGCTGAGACAATTATCTGGAAGATTTTAAATCGCATGCCAATTGGTGAGCCTCAACAGTGGGATGATTTTATTGTTCAATATCCTATCTTACTAAAAGCTTTACAAGAAAGAGAGTACAAGGATACAGAACAAGACATTGTTCAGGCATTAAAGCAATACATAATGGTTATGGAATCATTGATGTATGATAAAGCGATTAAGTCACCTGTTTTTGCAGCACAATTACAAAGGTTTTACATGTTTCCGGTTCTATTTACAGTTCCGGCAATCCCAACAAACCCAGCACCTGTACCACTTAATCAGACACCGATTAACACAGGGGCAATTGCAACAAACATGATTAGACAAGAACAAATGTAGGAGTAAAAAATGTCAGTAGAAAACGTAATAAATACAATTCAGGCACAAGAAGCGACAACAGATATGGTGGTGGAGGGTGAAACCTCTGCCGGCCATTCTCAACCTCAATCATCTACAAAAACAGTAAGAAGCATTGAAGATTTATTTAATGCTACATATGAAGGTGAAGATGAAAATCCAAAAGACTCAAAACCAATGGAAAAAGAGGAAAAGGCAATTCCAGATAATAAAGAAAAAGTAACGGCCAAACCAAAAGAAGAAAAAACAGAAGAAGAAGCTACAACAGAAGAAAAGACTGAAGAGATTGAATCTGAAGAAGTTGAAAAAGTAGAATCAGAGCAAGCTCAAATGTTTAAAGTAAAAATTAATGGTGCGGAAAAAGATGTTCCATTACAAGAGTTATTAAATTCATATTCTGGACAACAAGAAATACAAAGAAGATTTACAGAGTTTGATAAGCAGAAAAAGACATTTGAAAAAGAGATGGCCGGAGAAAGAGAATTTACCAATTTTGTTAAGTCTGAATACTCTGATCTAAGACAAAACATTGAATCAATGGTTAGTCAATATGAAAAAGCAGGATATGTAGATAAAAATCCATTAAACGTAGTAAATCAACTACTTGACAAAATGGGAATTAATAGTAACCTATTTGAAAGGGCTCTTTTTGAGCACATGCTTCCAGACTATGCGAATTATTTCAATATGTCTGATGTTGAGCGTGAAGCTTTTTACACAAAAAAAGAGAACGAATATTTAAGAAAGAAAGAACAAAGTTTGGCTGAACGAGATCAGCAATCTAAACTCCAAGAGGAGAAGAGGCGTAAAGATTTCGAACTCATAACCAACGCTGGTTTAGACTCAATTAAATATGAAGCTCTGGCAAAAGAGATGAGTGATGCTGGGTTTAAAGATCTAACTCCTGAGCAAGTTGTAAACTATGCAAGGGAAAAGCCTGTTTTAGATAGGATTGTTATGGTTTTTAATGAAGCAGGATTAAATGCCATTGGTGACGAGCGTGCTAAGATTGTCCATAAGTTGCTAAAGGAATTTCCTGATACAACGAATGAAGAAATTTTAGAATATTTATCTCCAGAAAAAATGGCACTTAAAAAAGCTCAAGTGTTAAATCAAAAAGGTGCGAAAGTACCAAAAGTTGCTCCTCAAAAGAACGAGGACAAAGAATTAGATGAAATGCTTAATTGGTTTAAGCGTTAACAACAAAAAACAAGGAAGTAAAAAATGGCTCAATTTGATTTAGTAACCGCGACGAACGTCTTTAAAAGAAAATTCTGGAAAATGTCTGATGCAGTTTTTAACGCATCTAACGTAGTATGGTCAAGATTAGAAAAAAACACTGACTTCGTAGGGAAGGATATGTTTGTTTCTAATCCTCTATCATTCTCTGGTGGTGTTGGATCTGGTTCATTACCAACTGCAAACGTTGGACAATACCAAGGTTCAATTATCACATCTAAAAAAATCTATGCTGTTTGCCAAGTAGATAGAGAGGCAATTAAAGCTTCTGAAAGTTCAGAAGGTGCTTTCGTAAAAGCTATGCAAGAAACAGTTAAGAAGACTCTTGAGTCTTTCATGAGAAACTGTTCTCGTATGCTTTTTAACGATGGTACAGGTATTTTAGCTGTTGGATCTGGTGCATCTGCTGCTACAAACGTAACTGGTGCTGGTACAACTGGTTCACCATACATTGTTACATTTGCTGCTGCTCAATTTAACGAAGCAAACTTTGAAGAACAAGATTTAGTTCAAATCGTAACTGGTCAAACAGTAGACGCTTATGGTGTTGTAACTGTTAACGGTTCAGTTGAAACTACTCAATTATTAATCCAAGAAGTTGTTCCTGCATCATACCAAGTTAAATTAGTTGGTACATCTACAAGACTTGCTGCTTTAGCTGGTGCAGCTAAATTTGCTGCTACAGATGCTATCGTAATGCAAGGTTCATACAACAACGACATGATCGGATTAAGAGGTATCGCTAACCTTTCAAGAAGATTTGACGCTGCTGGAACTGCTGCAACTCTTTACTCTGTTCCAATGTCAAGACGTTGGAAAATGTATACAGTAGATGCTTCTGCTGCTGCAATTTCTATCGACCTAATCAACCAAGCAATGCTTCAAGTTGAAAGAATTTCTGGTAAAGTTCCTAACTTAATCGTAGTTGGATTCAAGCAATACCAAAAATTACTAGCTTTACATGAAAACCAAAAGCGTTATAACCTATCTCCAAAAGATAGCAAGTACGCAGGTCAATTCTCTTTCGACGGATTACAATTCATGTCTACAAAAGGTATCGTTCCTGTTGTAGTAGACCGTTTCGCAAAAGATGATGAAGTATGGTTATTAAACGATAACTATATTACTATCACTATGCGTCCGGGCGGTGCGTCGTGGTTCGAAGAAGACGGGACGATTTTCCTAAGAGATGCAGGTGTAGATAGTTACTCAGCACGTTATGGGTTCTATGGCGAGAATTATTGCATCCCAACATTTCACGGACATATCAGAAACCTTGCTTAATCAGCAACTTAGGAGGACTTCGGTCCTCCTTTTTTTTATTTGACATTGTATTTTTCTCTGTATATGACCACAAATGGAACAATTTTCTTACTATTGAGGATATTTAGTTTCATTAAAAATCAAATAAATTTGACTCAATTAAAACCATCAATTAAACTATTACTACATCACTAAGATGACCCAACAGGAGTAGTAGGATGGCAATCAGAGGATTTCGTTCATCTAAAAAACTAAAAAAAGTAATTCCAAATTTAGATATGATGAAAACAGAGGACATAGAGCAATATGTTACTCTAAACCAATTGCCATCAGATAGAGTTGGTATTGATGTAATTGCACATGGATTATATCAAATCGGTACAGCACTAACACCATCAGCAGGTTCAGACTTAAGAAAGATCATTTTCCCATCTGCACACGGCTTAAAAGTTGGTGATATTTTAAGATTTACAACAAACCAAACAGAGGCACCTGTACTTGGTATCATTGACTCAGTTACAATCACACTTGCTTGCGAGTTAGATTTTGACCCAACAACTGATACAGTTACAAGATGGAGATATACGACACCATCATACGATAAAAACGGATCATTAAGTGTTTCTGGTGGCCCAGTTCAATACAACAAGGATGGATCTACAGTAACAGTTACTAGGGATCATACTACATTAGCAAATAATAATGCTATGCCTGTTGAGGTCTTAGATGCCAATGGAAATTCTCCATTAGCTCAAATTGCAACAGATATTTCATCTATTGAGGCACAGCAAACAGATGGATCTCAAAAGACAAAAATTACTGATGGTGCTGGAACTGTAAATACTAAGCAAATCGGAACAGCAGTAACATCATCTGATGTTGGATTGGTTACCCAAGGTGTAATTCACGGATTATCAAGTGCTGGCGGTGGATCTTACGTTGATGTAAAAGTTGCACCATCTGGTGCTTTACAGGTTGAAGCTACATCTAACGGTGCAAATTTAGCAACTGAAACAACACTATCTGCTAATGGTGTTTTACTTGGTCCAGTAAATGAGACCACTCCGGCTACTGACACAGCTTCATCAGGACTAAACGGAAGACTTCAAAGAATTGCCCAAAGATTAACTTCTTTAATTGCCTTACTTCCTTCTTCTATAGGGCAAAAAACAACTGCTGGGTCGCTATCGGTTACAATGGCTTCAGATCAGGGAAATATTAATGTTTCAGTTGCATCTTCTGCCATTCCAACTGGTGCAGCAACTTCAGCAAACCAAACTTCACAATTGGCACAAGAAACAGCAATAAATACTGTTTTGGGTACAACTGGAGATTCTGCCGCAACAACTGATACTGGAACCTTTACAATTGTTTCCTTTATCAAAAGAGGGATGCAAAATTGGACTTCATTGCTTGCAAAGATTCCAACTCTTGGCATCCAACTCAGTTCTGCTTCAATTTCTGTTACTCAAGCTTCTGATAACACCTTTAAAACAATTGAACAATCAAGAAGTGCTGGGACGATTACACACACTCAAAAATCAGTAGGAGTAACTGCTGTTCGTGCAACTGTCTCTGGCTCTGCTCCAGGCTCAAGAAGAAAATTAATTATAAAACCGTCAAAAAATAATTCAGGAGCAATTTTTTATGGATCATCAACTGTAACAGTTGCAAATGGTGTTGAGATAGTTGGTCCTGATACTATTGTTTTTAATAATGAAAATGAAGATTATTACTTAATATCAGATAC
>Ga0070749_10001882_pt1 | contig 14178 bp, 13 predicted proteins | sample VirMetDEL_Nov_18_FD_75180 | JGI IMG/M metagenome (GOLD analysis project Ga0070749, IMG submission 75180) | Aqueous microbial communities from the Delaware River and Bay under freshwater to marine salinity gradient to study organic matter... | ecosystem: Environmental > Aquatic > Marine >...
GGAAAGAGTTCTTAGAATCTATTCGTTTTGTTGATGAGGTCATTATTTTCGATGAAGAAACTCCATACGAGTTGATAAAAAAGCTTAGGCCAGATATAATTATCAAAGGTGGTGATTATAAAGCCGAAGATGTAGTCGGATCTGACATCGCTAAAGTAGTAATTTTTCCATTTAAAAATGGCTATTCTACTTCAAATATATTAAAAGATAAATGAAAAAAATCATAATAACTGGAATCTTGGGGCAGGATGGCGCAAATATGGCTGAGTATCTTTTGGCTAATTTTGAAGATTTTCAGATTCATGGAATGATGCGCCGATGCTCTAATCCCAATTTTGTAAATATAGAAAAATTTAAGCATCATCCATCATTTAAATTAAATTTTCTTGATTTAAGTGATAGCGCGAGTATTGATTCTGCCGTAAAAGACATCCAGCCTGATTATTTTATTAACTTTGCTGCAAATAGTTTTGTCGGCATAAGCTGGAAAATGCCAGAACAAGTGATGGACGTAAACGCTCTTGGTGTTTTGCGTTGTCTTGAAGCTATTCGTAAATTCAAGCCAGACTGTCGATTTTACAGCGCAGGTTCAAGTGAAGAATGGGGCAATGTCGATTATAGCCCACAAGACATCGCTCATCCAATTAAGCCTCGTAGCCCTTATGGCGCATCAAAAGCGGCAGCAAGACATCTTGTAAAGGTTTATAGAGAGTCCTATGGCCTCTATGCTGTTCACGGTATCCTGTTTAACCATGAAGGAACAAAGCGCGGAGAAGAGTTTGTGACAAGAAAAATTTCCAAAGGAGTAGCTAGGATTAAAAATTCTATTGACAATAATCAAGCAGTCGCTCCAATCGAACTTGGAAATCTTGACGCTAAAAGGGACTGGTCAGATTCCAGAGACTTTGTAGAAGGCGTTTGGCTTATGCTCAACCAAAACTCGCCAAAAGACTACATTCTTTCTAGCGGTGAAGCTCATAGCATCAGAGAATTTGTCGAAAAAGCTTTTGCTGTCGCTGGAATAAATGGATTTTGGCATGGAGAAGGTCTTGATGAAGTTTTCAAAACTGATCAACAGACCTTAGTAAAAATCAATCCAGAATTTTATAGACCAGCAGAAGTCGATCTTCTTTTGGGCGATTCAACGCCAATCCGCGAAGAACTTGGGTGGAAACCAAAAATTTTATTTGACAATCTGGTAGAATCGATGGTATTATATGACATCGATAACTATGCCTGATTACGAGATAGTAACGCGACAGCAAGCCAGCAAGTTTTTAGCGTACGTTAAAGCTGATTCTACAGTACAGACAAACCATCTGCTCTACTCAGTAGAGACATCCCTTTCTGTTCAAAAGGATAAACTCCTTCAGACAGAACTTTATTATGACAAAGATACGGGCATAATGGATGATGCTGTAGCCAAGGCTTACTTTGAGATAGAAAAGAATATCGCTATGTGCCATATTCTTAAATTGGGGCTGAATAGTCTTCCTGTTGTCAAGACTTCTCCAAGGCTTTTTGTAAAAGCTTTCTCAGATTCATGTAGGCAGCTTATCAAGCTTTTTGATTTAAAAGAGACAGAAGGCGAGCTTCTAAATGCTAAAAGGCTTTTGAATGAATATAAAAAGCCAAAACTTTGGAGTCAAATAGTAGCAGATAACCCAGAATTAAAAATTAAAACTTTAAGATTCTTTTTTGAAGGAGCAGGTAAAAAATTTCTAGAAACACAAATCAAGAAGTACGAATTATGAAAAATGTAAAAGATAAGTTAGATAGCATTCTAAAACAAAAAGATAAAAAAGACCATGTATATAATTTTGTAGAAGAAGTTGACTATAAAGTATCAAGTGGTAGCTTAAAGCTTGATATTGAGATGGAAGGTGGCCTTGGTCCCGGTATAGCTAGGTTTTCTGGAGGAACTGAGTCTGGTAAGACTTCTTGCGCTTTGACTTTCGCAAAGAACCATCAAGAAACTGTGGAAAACGGTTTCGTAGTATATTTTAAGGCAGAAGGGCGACTCAGTAAAAAGATACTTGAAAGACATGGGCTTAACCCAGATAAACTTTATGTAGTTGAGTCAAATGTCTATGAGATAGTGATAGACACAATGAGGGAGCTTGTCAACAACAACCCAGAAAATGCTAAATATTTTTTTATTATTGATAGCGTCGATGGATGTATCAGAAAAGAAGATTTGGAAAAAGGCACCGAAGAAGCTGTTAAGGTAGCTGGTGGAGCCTTGCTGACTTCTGAATTCTTGAAGCGAATGACCTTGAAGCTTGGCAAACTTGGGCATGTCTGTATTTTGATTCATCAAAATAGAAGTAAGATTCAACTTAATCAATACGAAAAGAAAGATCCAAACAACATTACTCAAAGTTCTGGCGGCAATGCTGGACTGCATTACTCAGATTGGATTTTCGAGTTCATGGATAAAAATACTGAAGGCTGTAGAATCAGAGGAGCAAAGTCTGAAGGAGCAGATGCCGATCCGAAAGGAGAAATCATAGGTCACTTTTGCAGGATCAGTTTTAAGAAAACTCCAAATGAAAAGACTAATAAGATAGTTAGTTATCCAGTGCGCTATGGAACAAAAGGTGGAAATACAGTATGGATTGAATATGAAATTCTACAAGTCTTGCAGCAGTTTGGATTCTTGAATAAGAGTGGCGCATGGTTCAAGTTCGATGAAGAGGCTCTTTCGCAGTTAGATAAAGCTGGTATCAAGGATATAGAAAAGCAATTCCAAGGTGAAGCCAAAGCTTTAGCCTACTTATCTGAGAGAAAAGATTTAGTTGACTATTATTATGAGCATTTTAAGGCCACTTTTTCATGAGACTTTATAATATTAGAGGAAGGCTGACAAATAAAAACGTTAGTTCATGTATCATAGATTGGGAAGCTAATTCTCGCTCAAAGATTCAGAAGCAAGTCAAAGATTTTCTGCGAGTTTTTTGGTCTGGCTGCATAGTGTATGAAGAATTCCCTGTTTATGGCACTCGTCTTAAAGTAGACATCCTTAATGCGTCTAGGATGCAAGCCGTAGAAGTGCATGGAGATCAACATATCAAATTCAATAAATTCTTTCATAATAACTCAAGAGAGAATTATTTAAATTCTATATCTAGAGACACTCAAAAGTACGAATGGCTAGAAGCTAATGGATTTAAATTAATTGAAATATATCAAAAAGATATAAAAAAGTTATCAAAAAACTGGTTTGAGGATAGCTTTGGGGTTTTACTTTAAACAGTGTAAAATATTTTGTGGATAAATTTGTATTTCCAAAAGCTATTTTAGAACAAGTCAATGAATGTTCTAATGGCGGATTCGTATTGTTTAATTTTGATATAGACAAGAATCCACGAATCTTTTCTAGTTTTGACGATTCAATGTCGGCTCTCGCGTTGCAAAATTACATTGATATCTGTAGTAAGACTTTCCAAAATTTAAATTATCAAGCAGCTATGGTCGAAGCCATGAATCGGCATTCTGGAGAAGAAGACGAAACTTCTTGACTTTTCTCAAAATCCAGTATATATTAAAGTCAAATGACGAGTTTACACTCACAAAAACTTGAGAGGCATGTCTTGTCTGGAGCTATCAAGAATCCAGAAGCATTTGCTGAGATTGATTCCCTTATTTCTGAAAAAGACTTTTATTTTAAAATTCATGAAGTAATTTTTAAGCTTATTAGAGAAAAATTGATTAAAGGAGATACTGTTGATCAAGTAATTCTTTCCCAAAAGATCCAAAACCTTGGAGTCTCTTTTAACGATATAGCTGATATTCCCGGCTATATCGAAAGCGTATGTTTCATAAAGCCTTCCAAGAAGGCTGCTGTAGAAGCCGCGCATGAGCTTAAAAAACTTTCTGTAAAAAGGGATCTTTGCGATACGCTAGAGAAAGCAAAAGCTACTGTATCAAAATCTGGAAATAAAGATTTAGACAAGATTGTAGCCGAAGCAGACGCTTTATACAATTCTACTGCTCTTAAATTCGATTTAAATGATGTTCCCAAAGATATCTTTGCAAATCTAAAAGAGCAAATTGTAGATAGAGCAAATAATCCTGTTGATAATATAGGATTAGAAACTCCGTTCCCAGAATTCAATAGAATGTACGGTGGACTTAGGCCCGGAAATCTTTATGCTATCGCCTCAAGACCGGGGCAAGGCAAATCTAGTTTCTTGATGAGTCTTGGAGTAAACGTGTCTAGAATAAACGATTGCCATGTATTGTATCTTGATACAGAAATGAGTAGCTCTGAGCAGCAATTCAGATTGGCGGCTTCTTTGTCTGGTGTTCCATTGTGGTATTTGGAAACAGGTAAATGGAAAGATAATGATGAATACAGAGAAAAGGTAGAACAAAGCTTTTCAAAGTTCAATAATTCTAAATTCTATCATTTTGAGGCTGGTAATAAAGATATTGATGAAATTATTTCTGTAATCAGAAGGTGGCATCTCCAGAAAGTTAAAAAGAGCGAAAAATGCATGATCATCTATGATTATGTAAAAATGACTGGAGAGAAAGTTGGTCAAAACTGGGCTGAACATCAAGCTATTGGCGATAAAGTCGATAAGCTAAAAAAGATTTCCGAGGAAATTAATGCCCCATTGTTTACTGCTATTCAGTTGAACCGGAGCGGAGAAAACCAAAATAGAAGAGGTGCCGATATCGTGGATGACAGTTCGGCTATTTCATTGTCTGATAGGTTGCAGTGGTTCGCTAGTTTCGTGGCAATCTTTAGAAGAAAGACCCTTGATGAAATAGCTTCTGATGGAGAGCAGTTTGGGACTCACAAGCTTGTGCCGACCAAAACTAGGTTCCAAGGCAGAGACGCTGCTGGGCATCAAGACTTGGTTAGAAGGCGCGTTGAAGAAATTGTCAGAGGTGAACCTACTACTGTGGAAAGATGGTGCTTGAATTTTTTAAATTTTAATATAGAAAACTTTAATGTTATCGAACAAGGCTCGCTACGCGACATCGTCCAGTTTGAAGATGGTCAAGTTAGCATAAGCGAACCTTTAAACGAAATGGAGGAAACCCTTGGAAACTAATGTTAAAGACATTCTCACTTCTATCGGATATAAATTAAGAGATCTTGGTAAAGAATTTCGAACCAAACCGCTGTATAGAGATTCTGATAGCGATAATGTACTCAGTATAAAAAAAGACACTGGCTACTGGTACGACTTTAAAACTAGCCAACATGGATCATTCGATAAACTGATAAAAATCACTCTTAATTTAGATGATGAAAAAGCTCAAGAATATTTAAAAAATAAAAATTGGCAAAGCGAGCCTTCTGGTATCGAAAAAGAAAAACTTGAAGAGTTGAAGATTTTTCCTTCGGAGCTTTTAATGAAGCTTGAAAAAGATCACTCTTATTGGCCGACCAGAAATATTAAGGAGGAAGTTGTAAGTATTTTCGAAGGTGGAGTGGCAAAAGAAGGAAGAATGAAAGACCGTTATGTGCTACCTATATTCAATTCTAAGAAACAAATAGTAGGCTTTACTGGCAGAGACTTGACTGGCACTAAAAAAGCAAAATGGAAACATCTTGGAGACAAATCTAAATGGGTATACCCGCTTTACTTCAATAAGAAAGAGGTCTTAAACGCAAAAACCCTCATTTTGGTAGAAAGTATTGGAGACATGCTTTCATTATGGCAAGCTGGAATAAAAAATACTGCCGTAACATTTGGATTGGATATAAATAATTCTCTTTTAAATTTATTCATTAGAATGGACTTGGATACAATATACATATCATTCAACAATGATGAAAACCAAGCTGGCAATCAAGCCGCTAAAAAGCTTTACTTTAAGCTGTTAAAATTTTTCGATAAAGATCAAATCAAAATCGCGCTTCCAACAAAAAATGACTTTGGCGAAATGAACAAGGAAGAAATAGAACAATGGCTGAAACAAAAAAATATTTATCTGCTTCAAGAATAAAAACTCTCAAAGGTTGTAGTTGGGAGTATTACTGCAAATACGTCTTAAAGCTGCCGGAAGACGGCAACTCTGGATCAGATAGAGGCACAACATGCCATGCTGTGTTGGAATGTTTGACAAATAAAAGACATTCTAAGCATTTTAAGCGAATTACAAAAGCTCAAACTATCACTGCTTCGAAAGCTGTGACGAGGATGGTCAATATATATTTAAAAAAATTTAAATTGATAGACGACCCAAACGAGAACCATTTCGAGATGTGCGATCAAATGATACTTGTTGGGCTAAATGAAGACTTTTTAGGTAAAGGCGGCACTCATCCAATTGCTGAGACAGACTTCAAAATAGATCAAAAAGATTACAGTATACTAGGCTTTATCGATAAAACTGTTTTTTATAAAAAGGGTACAGAAGCAGTTATTACGGACTATAAAACAAGCAAACGTAAATTCGAAGGCGAAGATTTAAACAATAATGTTCAAGCAAAGTCTTATGTCTTAGCAGCCAAACAAACGTGGCCTAATCTAGCTAAAGTAAAGGTTAAATTTTTATTTTTAAAATTTCCAGATGATCCAGAGATCGTAATGGAATTTTCTCAGGACGAAATAATTGATTTCGAAAATACTCTCCCGAAATATTTCGACCAAGTAAATAATTTTAATTATCAATTGGCTGTATCTAACTTTGCGGTTGACCAAGGATATCCATCTAAGGAAGAAGGTTTTTGTAAAAATCTGAAGTGCGGCAGAGCCGAGTATCCCGGTCAACTTAAAAAAGATGGCTCCCTGATGTGGCATTGCCCATTCAAATTTCCTTTTGAATATTTTGTTGTCAAAGATCAAAAAGGTGATATACTGAGATCAGAGCTTCATTCTGAGTCAGTTCTGGATGTACCAGATGGACATAGCGTTTCAATCATGAAATATCTTGGTTGTCCAAGATTCAGAAAAGACGAGTTCTTAAAAGATGATTTGGATGAACCTGATGATTCAGACGAACCAGAAAAAGAACTTGACGAATTTTTAGATTAACTAAATATATTGACATGATCTGCGTCCCATTGTTCAAGAGTCATTACTCTTTCGGTAGGAGTATTCTAACTTTAGAAAATAAAGAAGAAAATACCGATAATTCTGCTGACTCTATTTTCCCGCTTTTAAAGCAAGCTGATTTAAAAGAGCTTTTTTTGGTAGAAGATCACTTTTCTGGCTTTCTTCAAGCAAATAAGAACTGCTCAGATTTGTCTATAAAACTTAACTATGGACTAAGATTCACTATTTGTGATGATTGCAAGGATAAAAGCGAAGAAAGCCTCAATTCAAATAGTAAAGTTGTCGTTTTCGCTAAAAATCTCAAAGGTTATAAAAGACTGGTAAAACTTTACACTCATGCCAGTACAGAAGGATTTTATTACGAACCAAGAACTGATTGGAAAATTCTACAAAAAATTTGGAGCGACAACGACTTGCTGATGGCTTTCCCATTTTATGACTCTTTCGTTTTTAATAATCTTCTTACTAATAAAGTGTGCCAGCCAGACCTGTTTACAGAGCATTTTTATTTCATAGAAGACAATGACTTACCATTCGATGATATAGTGAGACAAAAACTGGAGTCTTCACAGTCAAATTTAATTTCAGCGAAATCTATATATTATTCTACAAAAAATGATTTTCCGGCATATCTAACATTTAGATGTATTAATAATCGCACAACTTTAAGCAAGCCCAACCTTGAACATATGAGCAGTGACCGCTTCTGTTTTGAAAGTTGGAAGGAAGATAATATCTGAAAATAGTTTAATTAAATATGGACGACCACCTTTTAAGATTTGCTAAAGATAAGAAATTTACATTCATTGATTGTGAAACTTTTAATCTATGCTTGAATGAATGCAATAATTTGCCGTGGCAGATCGCAATGATTGAAACTGTTGGGGCTGAGAAAATAACAGAAAAACACGATCTTTATATAGATTGGGATACAGATTTACGAATTTCTGAAGAAGCTAAAAAAATCACAAGGTTCAGCCAAACAAAGTTTGACGAAAGGAAAAAACCAGCAGATGCTTGCATGAATAAAGTCTACGAAGTCCTAAAGAACTCAGACTATATCGTGGGTCATAACCTACTTGGCTTTGACGTTTATATTTTGAGAATAGCTTTCTCTAAAGTCGGATTAGACTGGAAATTTATGATGCCAAAAATCTTAGATACTCTTGCATTAATGAAAGGTATTAGGCTAGAGTCTAAATACAGCAAAGACGTAGATTTGTTGGCATATCAATACAAACAAATTCATACGATCAAAAAGAACTTGAAGTGTTCTCTTGGCGTTTTAGGTAAAGAGTTCGACATAAATCATAACTATGATAATCTACATGACGCTTTGGTAGATTTAGAGCTTAATTTAAAAGTGTGGAATAAGATCAAATATTTAATTGAAATATGATAAAGCAGTTTAGAAAAAATTTTAGCGGCGTAAAACTTCCTATCAATGGTGTCAGGCTGCCGACTTTTGAAGTTGAGCAAAAATATCTGGATAAGATTGGTGCAGAAGATAAAATTTCTAATTTTGTCTTTTTACAAAGACTTTGCCTAAAAGGTCTTAAAGAAAAAGGACTAGAAAATAATGAGAAATATTTGGATAGACTAAGGCATGAGCTTAAGATTCTCAATGAATTAAGTTTTACGGATTATATTCTTCTTGTATGGGATGTTATTAATTTTTGTAAAGATAACGACATTCCAGTTGGACTTGGGCGCGGAAGCGCGGCTGGAAGTCTGACGCTGTATTGTATTGGAGTGACAGGAATTGATCCTGTCAAATATGACCTTTTCTTTGAGCGATTTGTCTCGAAAACGCGAGCGAAGAAACAAGTTATTGATGGAGTAACATATCTGGACGGCTCTTTGATGGTTGATGTGGACCTTGATATTTGTTATTATAATAGACCAAAAGTTCTTGAGTATATCAATACAAAGTTTAAAGGTAATACAAGCAAAATTCTTACTTTGAACACTTTGTCAGGAAAACTTCTGATGAAGGAGTGCGGTAAAATTGTTGATGAAAAAGAAGAGTCAGAAATGAACCATGTCACATCTTTGATTCCGAAAGTATTCGGGAAAGTCAAAGATATTGAAGAAGCGTGTGAGGAAGTAGAAGAGTTCGCCAACTGGTGCAAAGAAAATCCTAGAACTTTTCAAATAGCTAAGAAATTAAAAGGTTTAAATAAAAATCGCGGAGTACATGCTTCTGGGGTGCTTGTTTCTTATGACAAGCTGGTAAATCAATGTCCTACTGAATTGGATTCTTGCAAAGCAGTCGTGTCATCTTATGACATGAATTGGGTCGCATTAATTAATGTGAAATTGGATGTACTTGGTTTGAGAAGCGTCTCAGTCGTAAACGAGGCTTGCAAGCTAGTCGGAATTTCCCCCAATGAAATTGATTTCAATGATCCTGAGATTTATAGAAACTTGCAGGAACTCAATACTCCTCATGGTTTATTTCAAATTGAAGCTGATACTAATTATAAGGTATGCAAAGCTGTGAAGCCGCGCAACATCGAACAGTTAAGCGCGGTTCTTGCTCTAGCTCGTCCCGGCGCGTTAGATTATATGGACAAGTATGCTTCTTATGTAAACACTGGAACATACGATTCTATTCATCCATTTTTTGATGATATTCTTGAGTATACAGGAGGAGTTTGCTTGTACCAAGAGCAGATGATGAAAATGGCTCATAAAATTGGCTTCACTTTAGATGAAGCAGAAATCTTGCGTCGTATCGTAGGCAAAAAGAAAGTCGATCAGGTAGCAGAGTGGAAGCAGAAAATCGCTGATAAAGTAAAAGAGAATAAGCTTCCAACAGAAGTCGGAGATGTATTGTGGAAGGTTCTTGAGGATTCTTCTAATTACTCATTCAACAAGTCTCATTCGCTTGGATACGCGGCTCTTGCTGCATGTACCATCTATTTGAAATTCAAGTATCCAAAACAGTTTTTCTTGGCTTTATTGAAAATGACTCGCCATGAGCCAGATCCAATTCAAGAAATAAATAAAATTAATAGAGAGCTAGAATTTTTTAATATTCAATTGCTTAAGCCCCATATGGTCAAGTCAGACTTGGACTTTAAAGTCGAAGATAACAATATTCGATTTGGTCTTCTTTCTATAAAAGGAGTATCTGATAAATCAATGGAAAAAATCAATGATTTCAAATCTGAAAAAAGCAACAAGTTTGAAGTTTTTGAAGCAGCAAAAGAGTGCGGCATCAATATCGGAGTTTTGTCTAGCTTGATTCAAGCTGGCGCATTGGACGGGTATCCAGTATCAAGAAGTTATTTATGCTATGAAGCTCAATTGTGGAATATCCTTACTAATAGAGAGAAAATTCTAATGATGGAAGCTGGAGAAGAACATGGTTATCATGTTGTCAGAACGCTCAAGAAGATTAAGGAAATCAAAAACGGAAAAGATAAGTTTTTAATAAAACCAAGTAGGATCGATACTATTACAAATAAAGCCAATGGATTCAAAGAGATTTTCGATCAAAATAGAAAAAACGAAGACTTCGCCAATTGGTATTACGAAAACATGCTTCTTGGTTATTGTTATGGCAAAACACTAAAAGATATCTTTTCAGAGAAGCATCCAGACCTCCTTTCAATCCGAGAGCTTCAGCAAAAACCAAATCGTTCTACAGTTTATACAGTGGTGAGGGTCAAAGAAAGTAAAATAAGGAAGTCCAAAAAGGGAAATAAGTATATTTGGATGGATGTATATGATGAAACTGGCGACCAAGTTGTTATGTTATTCAATGGTAAAAAAGGCGAATTAATGGACATGTGTATAGAGCAAAATAATGGATTACCTAAAGAAAATTCTATCTGTATAATCAAGGGCGAAAAACAAGAAGATACTGTGTTTGCTGAATTAGTCGCAGTTCAAAATAATAGAATTTATACAAAATTGTCTCAATTGAAAGATTCTATTTGATAAAATTGATTTATAATATATAATAATATATGATTAATTTTTATAAGGCGAACTCAAAAAAGACGGGCCACGCTTGTTCGTTTCAATATGCTAAAGATGGTAATTTTTACTTTAGCTTTGCCAAGCAGATTGGGTGGGATGATAAGATCAAAACTGGCTCTTTTAAGTCTAGCGACAAATCTAATTCTATAAATGGTAAATTGAGCATAACCGAAGTTTGTTCGATTATAGACTCTATCGAATATAATAGAGAGTTTTCCGCTTTTCACAAGTCCGCAAAACAGACTCTCTCAATCAAATTCGGACCATACATCAGAGATGGAAAACAGGTAGGGTTCACTTTCTCTGTAAACAAGAAAGACGATTCTGGAGAAGGAAAAGGTTTTTTGATAGGCTTAAACTTCGGAGAAGCAGTCCAAACTAGAGAATACCTAAAGACTGCATTGCAAACGGCATTTAATGCACAAATTGAAAAGTCTCAAAATCTTAATTTGAACAAGTCAAAGCAGAATGGCGACGATAGCCAGAAAGAGTCTCAAGGAGAACAAGTTCCAGAAGATGATCAATTGGATTTCTAAAAAATGTCCAAATTAAAAGTCCTTTATCACAGTGATAACTCTTTAGCTAAGACTGGCTTTGGTCGAGTTTCCAAAGCTCTTCTTAGCTATCTTTATAAAACTGGTAAATACGAGATTCATCAATACTGTTGTGGAACACATGAAGCTCAACCAGATTTAGCTAGAACCCCTTGGAAAAGTCGTGGGTGCTTACCCGCTGATCAAAACCAGATAAACGAATTAAACAAAGATCCACAAATTGCGCGTCAAGCAAGCTATGGAGCGCATCTTCTTGATAAGGCTATCGAAGAGATTAGGCCAGATGTTTATATCGCTACACAGGACATTTGGGGGGTAGATTATGCTATCGACCGCCCTTGGTTTAAAAAAATAAATAGCGTAATTTGGACTACTCTTGACTCTCTTCCAATTCTTCCTTCCGCTGTTGAAGCCGCCAAAAAGGTGGATAATTTGTGGGTATGGAGTAACTTTGCAGAAAAAGAGCTTCATAAAATGGGGCATACTAATGTCAGAACAATGCACGGGTGCATTGACCCATCTCCTTTCTTTAAATATAATGATCAAAGAAAACTGGAGCTAAGGAAGAAATTCAATTTAACTCCAGATGATTTCATAATTGGTTTTGTTTTTAGAAATCAATTGAGAAAATCAGTCCCAAACTTACTAGAAGGCTTTTCTAAGTTTAAAAAAAGAACAAATGCCAAAGCAAAACTCCTGCTTCACACTCACTTTTCTGAAGGGTGGGATATACCACGTTTGATGCAACAATACGAAGTAGATCAAGCCGATGTTTTGACCACTTATGTTTGCAAAGGCTGTAAAAATTATTTTGTTCATCAATTTGTAGGCCAAGATAAGGAGTGTCCATTATGCAAATCAGAAAAGGGCTTGACAACTACGAACACTGGATTCGGTGTCACAGAAAGTCAACTTGCTGATATTTATAATTTGATGGACGTTTACTGTCATCCGTTCACTAGCGGGGGTCAAGAAATCCCGATTCAAGAAGCGAAACTTTGCGAGCTTATAACTCTTGTCACAAATTATTCGTGCGGAGAAGAAATGTGCGAGGATAAAGAGGGTAGTGTTGAACTGGAATGGTCTAAATATACTGAACATGGAACGCAGTTTATCAAGGCTTCAACGCGCCCAGAGTCTATCTGCAAACAGCTAACAAAAATTTTTAATTTAGACAAAAAGAAAAAAGCAGAAAGAGGAGCGAAAGCCAGACAATGGGCGTTGGACAACTTTTCTACACAAAGCGTTGGAGCAAAATTTGAGCAGTTTTTAGATAATTGCCAAAAAATCAATTATGATTTTTCTATCAAAAAAGGAAATAATCAAAACCCAGATGCAGAAGTAAAAGATATTACTGACAATGGAGAGTGGTTGATTCATTTGTACAATGATATTTTAGCAATGAAAGTCGATCAAAATGATGATGGACATAAACATTGGATGACGCAGCTAGAAAGAGGAATGGATAGGGCCACAATTGTGGATTACTTCAGAAAGGTTGCTCGAAATGATGTCAACAAAAGTAAGCAGATAGATTTTGCGGAACTTTTAGATAAAAATGATAAAGGTAAAAGAGTTTTGTATGTGATGCCGGAAAGCATCGGAGACGTTTATATGTCTACCGCTCTTTTTAAAAATATCAAAAACCTTTACCCAGATTACAATTTATATGTTGCTACAAAACCAGAGTACCATCAAATACTAGAAGGAAATCCCTATATTCATAAAACTATTCCTTTCATAGAACAAATGAACAATATTTTATGGCTGGAAGGGAAAGGCGATCATGAAGGTTATTTTGAAATAGCTTTTCTTCCACACATAGGGACGCAAAAAGTTTTTGATTATCAGCATAACGGTAAAGATAAAATCGAATTTGACTTATGCACTTACTAGAAAGATACGCTCTTGGTTGCGGGGCAAAAATAGACAGGCCATTTATTTATGACAAATACTTTCCATTGCCTATTGAAAAGTATATCACTCTCCAACCATACTCAAAGTACCCTTCAAAATGCTATGATTACTGGGATGAAGTAGTTAGCATCTTAAATCCTATTGTAAATAAACTTGGGATAACCATTGTTCAGATAGGTGGCCCTAATGAGCCTAATATAGAAGGATGCGTTAACATTCAAGGTCAGACTAGTATTTCTCAATGCGCTTATGTAGTGAAAAACTCTCTTCTTCACTTTGGGGTAGATAGTTTTGCCGCCCACATTGCTTCTGGATTCAATAAAAAAATCGTTTGCATGTATTCTTCAAATTATATTGAAAATGCAAGCCCATACTGGAGTAAAAAAGAAGATTTGATATTGCTTTCTCCAGATTTTTCTGTTAAAAAGCCAAGTTTTGCGATAGACGAAAACCCTAAATCAATAAATACTATCAAACCAGAAACAGTAGCCCAAGCTGTACTTGATTTGTTAGGTGTAAATCAAATAATAAACCAAGAAACTCTATATATTGGAGAAACATACGGCAAAAAAACCTTCGAATGGATTCCAAATTGTTTGGTTGACACAAATTCTCTGAAAGTCGATAGCTTGATTTGCAGATATGATTTATTGCAAGATATTGAATGTGTCAAAAAGCAAACGGAAATTTCTAAGTTA
>Ga0070749_10001885_pt1 | contig 14161 bp, 8 predicted proteins | sample VirMetDEL_Nov_18_FD_75180 | JGI IMG/M metagenome (GOLD analysis project Ga0070749, IMG submission 75180) | Aqueous microbial communities from the Delaware River and Bay under freshwater to marine salinity gradient to study organic matter... | ecosystem: Environmental > Aquatic > Marine > Coastal...
CCGTTTATTCAGCAACTCTGTGCTGTGCGTCTAGGCACGAAGTCAACCATCGAAGAGTCCCGCATCGAGCGGTTCATCGACATTGGTAAGCGTAATCAACGCCGCTTGCCGATCCCACTAAAATATTATGGCGCACATACTGGACGCTGGGCGGGCCAAGACAAGGTCAACTTCCAGAACCTACCTAGCCGCGACAAGAAGAAAAAGACTCTCAAAAATGCAGTGATCGCACCTGAAGGATACATGGTGATTAACTGTGACTCTTCGCAGATTGAGGCTCGTGTGCTTGCATGGCTGGCTGGTCAAGACGATGTGGTCAAAGCCTTTGCCCAAGGCAGAGATGTCTACTCAGAGTTTGCGTCAAAGATCTACAAGCGCACTATCAGCAAGGCCGATCCTGTAGAACGCTTTGTGGGTAAGACCTGCATACTTGGGTTGGGATACGGCACCGGTGCATTAAAGCTACAGCACACCTTAAAGACTCAGCCGCCTGGGGCGGTAGTTACTGAGGAGCAGGCCAAAGATATGGTCGGCATCTATCGGGAAGAGAACGACAAGATCACTGATCTGTGGGCAGAGTGCGACACCTTCCTAGAGAATCTTATAAGCTGGGGTGACCGCAAGGACTACTTTATAGGTAAGCAAGAGTGCGTTTCAGCTACTCCTGAAGGGATACTTCTGCCCAACAACTTCTATATCCGCTACCCGCAGATCAAGAAGGACACGTCTGAGACCAAGACCCGTATCATCTATGAATCCCGTAAAGGGCCTGTGTCTATCTGGGGTGGGTCTGTGGTGGAGAACATAGTGCAGGCACTCGCAAGGTGTGTCATCGGGGAGCAAATACTACTTATTGCCGGAAAATACAGGCCTGCACTGACGGTGCATGATGCTATCGTATGCGTCGTTCCAGAAGATGAAGTAGAAGAAGCAAGAGACTTTATTGTTGAATGTATGAATGTCTGCCCTGATTGGGCGCCGGGGCTTCCCATTACCTGTGAAGCAAAATATGGTCGTTCTTATGGAGATTGCTAATGTTTGTCGATAACACCGTTGACTTTTCCCCCAGCTACATTGAGATCAAAAAGCTTGTGCGGCAACTGGAAGTAGACTTCAACGAAAGCAACTACGAAGATTGCCTAGAAAAAGCTACCGAACTGTGTATATATGCACGGGAGATGAAAACTAATCTACACTTGATGTTGGAATCAAAAACAAAAGGTGACTAGATGAAAACTATCCAGTGGTCGTTCAGTAGCTTAAAAGACTTTATTGGATGTCCTAAGAGGTACCAAGAGGTAAAGGTACTCAAGAACTTTGAGCAGAAGTTCAACGAAGCCGCACACTATGGCAACAAAGTGCATGAGGCACTGGAGAAGTATGTCAAAGACAGCGTTGAACTACCGGCAAACTATCAGATATTCAAAGGATGGGTAGACGCACTGATAGCACTGCCGGGGCAGAAGATCACTGAGCACCGCATGGCCTTGAATTTCAATAGGCAACCATGCACCTGGGCGGCTAAGGATATGTGGGTGCGGGGCATAGCCGACTTGCTAATCATCGACGGTGATCATGCCCGCATCATCGACTACAAGACCGGCAGTGAGCGATACCCTGAGCCGAATCAACTGAAGCTTATGGCGCTACTTGTCTTTGCACACTACCCTGAAGTGCAAAAGATCGACGCGGCTTTGATGTTCATTCTTAAGAACGTAATCATTGACGAGTCTTACACCAGAGAAGACAGCAACAAGTTATGGGATGTGTTTGCTCTAGATCTTGAAAGATTGTCTTTGGCATACGAAAATAACAGCTGGCCTGCTAACCCGTCTGCACTTTGCAGATTCTGCCCAGTAAACACCTGCCAATTTCATAAGGAATGATCATGCCCTACGTCAACAAACCTAGGCCATACAAGAAAGAGTACCAGCAACAAAAAGCCCGTGGTGAACACGAGAACCGTATGGAGCGGCAACGCGCCCGTAGGACTGTCGACAAGAACGGCAAAGACCACAACGGTAACGGCAAAGCAGATATGCGTGAGGGCAAAGACATTGCACATAAACGCGCCTTGTCTAAGGGTGGGTCAAACGCTGATGGGTATAAGGTTGTCTCACCTAGTAGCAACCGATCTTTTCTTAGGGATTCCTCTAAGCGTCTGGTGTCTGAAACCAGCAAAAAAGAACGAAAAAAGACTTGACTTATTTTTCAGAGGCCCCCATTATATTGGTGTGAGCCTACTGGGAACCCCCTCTCCTTCCTCAGTAGCCTGAGACTGTAAGGCGTAAGTGAGTCTCTAGGAGCGTAAGCGGTCTTGCGTAACTGCGTCAGCTAAGCGGCGTTTGTCGTCCCATGTGATGCCTCCGCGCGGCAGGCTTAGCCGCACGGTGGGGGGTTCGCCCCCTGCCAGTGCGTTAGAACTATAAAGGTGTGCCCTAGTTAAATTTAGTGAAAGGACAACATGTACACAGATTATTCTTGGCCTGGGATGTTCAAGCCATTTGAACATCAGAAAGAAACGGCTAACTTCCTAGTAGGTAACAAGCGTGCGTTCTGCTTCAACGAGGCAGGTACCGGAAAAACTTCTTCAGTCATCTGGGCCGCAGACTACCTGATGGACCTAGGCCTCATCAAAAGAGTGCTGATCATCTGCCCCCTATCAATTATGTACTCGGCATGGCAAGCAGATTTGTTTAAGACCGCCATGCACCGAACAGCCGCTGTAGCGTATGGCACTACAGCTAAGCGTAAGAAAGTTATTGAGTCAAACTACGACTTCGTCATCATCAACTACGATGGTGTCTCTACCGTTAAAGATGAGATCAAAAGGGCTGACTTTGACCTAATAGTCATCGACGAGGCCAACGCGTACAAGACAACCACGACTGTGCGGTGGCGCACGATGAAGTCTTTGCTTACCCCAACGACAGGTCTGTGGATGCTGACTGGCACCCCTGCGTCTCAGTCTCCGATAGATGCGTACGGACTAGCTAAGCTAGTCAACCCTGACAATGTTCCAAGATTCTTTACCGCATGGCGCGACAAGGTGATGTTCCCAATAAGTAGGTTTAAGTGGGCACCGAAGCCTGGGTCAAAAGATGTTGTATTCAATGCGCTACAACCAGCGATAAGGTTCACCAAAGAAGAGTGCCTTGACCTACCCGATGTCATGTATCAGTACAGAGACACAACTCTTACGGGTCAGCAACAGAAGTACTACTCAGAACTAAAGAACGATATGTTCATCAAGGCCTCTGGCGAGGAAGTTAGTGCTGTCAACGCCGCCGCTAAGCTTAGTAAGTTATTGCAGTTATCAGGCGGTGCCATCTACACAGACTCTGGTGAGGTACTAGAGTTTGATGTGTCGCCAAGGTTCCATGCACTAGAAGAAGTTCTAGATGAGACGGTCAACAAGGTCATAGTGTTTGTACCGTTTCGTCACACCATCAACTTAGTTTATAACCATCTCAAGAAAGGAGGGCACACAGTAGAAGTCATACATGGCGATGTGAGTGCGGCAGAGCGTAACAACATCTTTACCCGATTCCAGTCTAGTGAAGACCCGAGGGTGCTAGTCATACAACCTCAGTCAGCTTCGCACGGAGTCACGTTGACCGCCGCAGATACAATTATTTTTTGGTCCCCTGTTATGTCCGTTGAAACGTATATACAATGCGTGGCTCGTATAGATCGTGTGGGGCAGAAAAATAAGATGACCGTTGTACACCTAGTCGGGTCTGAAGTAGAGCGCCGCATGTACAAGATGCTTGAGAACAAGATCGACCTACATGAGAAACTCGTAGACCTTTATCGTAATGAAATTGGATTGGAGGCATAAATGAACATCAATGATCTAACGTCAGCATTCATGGCAATTCGTTTAGAGCGTGACAAGATTGCCGCTGAGTTTAAGAAGGTGGACGAAGACCTGAAGGCGCAACAGACGGTGCTTGAGCAAGAGATGCTTAAGCTTTGTTCAGAGCAGGGGGCAGATAGCATTCGTACCCCTAGCGGCACCGTGATGCGTAACATCAAGAATCGTTTTCACGTTCTTGATTGGGATTCTTTCCATGAATTTGTTATAGAGCATCGTGTACCTCAGCTTTTACAGAAACGTGTGCATGAGGGTAACTTTGAAGAATTTATGTCTGGCAGGGAGAAAGAAGGTCTGCCTCCGGGTATAAACGTGGCGCGGGAGTATACGATCACGGTTCGTAAGCCGTCGAAAGAAACCGCGTCTTTTAATGTTGAAGCCGTAGCCTAAGTAAAGGAAACAGTCAAAATGAGTACAGAGATCACAACAATTCTTAGCAATGCCGCCGCCCTTGTTCAGACAGGGCTTGATGAAGACACCGCCGCTATTGCGGGTAACATGGGTAGCAAGCGTATATCCATCGCTGGTGGTACGTTCCGTATGATGGTCAATGGTAAAGAGCAGGCATCCATTGAAGATCGTCATATGAATGTTGTTTTTGTGAAGATGGCCCATGACCCCTCTCGGACATGGTATGCACAAGCATATAAAGAAGGTGAGAAGGTTTCGCCCTCTTGCTGGTCACAAGATTCTAAGACGCCGCATCCTGATGTCAAGAATCCGCCAGCCGCTACATGTAACAACTGCCCAAATAGTATTAAGGGTTCTGGGCAGGGCGGTACGGGTACAGCTTGCCGCTTGTCTTGGCGCACTGCGGTGGTTCTGCCGCAACAGATGGATGGCCCCGTGTATCAGTTAGTGTTGCCCGCAACGTCTTCGTTTGGTGAAGAAGATAATGGGCGTTGGCCTTTCCGTCCGTATGTGCAGATGCTGGCATCACACAATGTCAGTGCTGGTGCGGTGGTCACTAAGATGCAGTTCGACACCAAGGCAAAGGTGCCCCGCGTGTTGTTCTCTCCCGCTGGTGCGGTTGATCAAGAAGATCTTGAGATCATTCGTCGGCAGGGCAAAACGCAGGCCGCAGAGAGTGCGATTAAACTTACCGTTTACCAGAGTGATGAGGGTGGTGAGTCTAATGAGCCTGTCAAGCGTGAGAGCACTAAACGCGCTGAAGCCGAAGGTGCTACAGACAGCACACCGTCTGACTTAGTCAAGAAGTGGGCTAAGAAGAGTGCCTAGAAGGTACAGTCCTGACTTTGTAGAGTTCCTTGACGCCAGGAATGTTGAGGACGGCATAGGTATTGTGTTGGCTAAGAAGTGCGTTAAAGCTAACCTGCCTATGACCGTCGTCTCAAAGATTCTTGGCGTCAGCCGCCAGACTATTCATGCTTGGTTTAGGGGTGGAGCGATACAGTCAGACCGGCTGGAGATGATTGATGCGTTCATGGCAATCATAGATAGAGACTTAGCGGAGGGTGTCCTACCGCTACAAGATTTTAAGGAAGCTAAAAAGTACTACCTTGATTTTATTGGCCCCGCGTAACGGGATACTGTGATTGGGCAGGGCTGGTCCCTGCCCTTATTGTCTCTACAAACATGTACGAAAAACTACTTGAGACAGTACTGCCCAGCCAAGGCAACTACTGCATATTTACGCTAAAGGATGAGAAGCCGAAGTTCAGATTCATAGAGAATGCTTCTCTTGATGAAACATACGAACAGGTAGAAAAGTTTAAGGCTGAAGAAGGGAGGAACGTCTATTTCGCCTTATCGTCTTTCAGTGGCCTGTCTCGCAAGGCAAGCGAGAGCATATACGTTAAAAGTTTCTTTTTAGATCTTGATGTTGGTAAGCCTAAAGATAGTTACGCTACAAAAGAAGACGCCTTCGATGGGCTGGCAAAGTTCATAAAAGATACGGGACTACCTGAGCCGGTAGTGGTGGACTCTGGCAACGGGGTGCATGTCTACTGGATTCTCAAAGAGCAGGTTGAGACACAAAAGTGGCTACCCTATGCCGAGCGGTTCAAGAAACTCTGCTACGAAAAAGGTCTGGTCATCGACCCAGATGTGCCAGCAGATGCGGCTAGGATATTGCGGGTACCCGGCACAATAAATTACGGAAAACGATACACGCCTGGTGACCCGACAAAAGATGTTGTTCTCTTAACAGATATTTACACATACGAGTTTGAAGACATCGTTTCACACTTCGGTGAAGTGGAAGTTAGTGAAAAGCCGTTTAACTTCAAAGAAGTAAGGAAAGGCCTAACTGAAGAGGAGCGCAAACTTCTTGGTCTAGACAACTGTGAGTACGTCTTCCAGAAGATAGCCGTAGATTCTCTTGAAGGTCGTGGATGCAATCAAATCAAATGGATACTTGAAAATGCCGATACTTGCCCGGAGCCACTGTGGTACGCTGGTTTATCTGTCGCCGTTAGGTGTGTTGATGGCGACACTGCCATACATGGATTGTCAGAAGGTCACCCCGACTACACCCCAGAAGGCACAGAAAAGAAAGCCCAACAAAGTCTTGAAAACGCTAGGTGGGCGCACTCATGCGAAAAGTTTGAGTCAGAAAACCCAGGCGGGTGTGATGGCTGTGCTTTCAAAGGCAAGATCAAATGTCCCATTGAGATTGGTAAGCGACTACTCATCGCCCAGCCGGGGCCTGATGATTCCACAGAGGCAACCGAATCAGAAGTAGATGATAAGTTTCCTAGCCAATATAGGGTTTTCCCTCAGGCGATCTTCCCGTTTATCAGGCCAGCCGGGGGCGGTGTTTGGTATCAGCCGCCGCCAAAGGTCAAGAAGGATGGAACGTCTATACAAGAGCCGCCCTATTTATTGTTCCCGTACGACCTCATACCTATAAAGAGGCTTATCAGCCCGTACGATGGGGCGTGTCTACATTTAAGGGTGTTCCTGCCTAAAGACGGTGTGCATGACCACATCATGCCGCTTAGTTTTTTAGGGGCGACAGACAAGTTCAAAGACTTCCTGTTCAGGAACAATATTTTGCTCTCAGATGCGAGAGTACCATTGATGAAGGAGTATCTTATGAAGTGGGGTAACTACCTAGTAAATGCACAAAAAGCAGAAGATATGCGTGTCCAGATGGGCTGGACCAACAACCCAGAGTACGGGTCATTCGTTGTAGGCACTAGAGAGATAACGCCAGTCGGAGAATTTGACTGCCCCGTGTCCACCGTGACTCGTAACGTGGCACCGCTGCTACATGAGAAAGGCGATTTTGGTGTCTGGAAGGAATCAGTAAACAACATCATGAACTCTAAAGCCATGCGTATTCACTCGCTTGGCGTCTTAGTCGGCCTTGGTTCTCCAATAGTATCTTTCAGTAACGTAGGCGGTCTTGTTGTTAGTCTGTCAGGGCCGCAAGGGTCAGGTAAAACAGGTGCGCTGATCGGTGGCTTGAGCGTATTTGGTGAGCCGAAGAGGCAGATGATCAGAACCATGGATGGTTCGACAGAAGGTGGTCTGTACCAGAGGGCGTCTGTGCTTAACAGCATCATGCTAGGGATAGACGAGACATCTAATTTCGACCCAAAAGTGATCTCAAATGCGATCTACCGACTGCCGATGAACGAGCAGGGCAAGCTAAGACTGCAAACGTCATACAACAACGAGCGCAAAACCATGGAAGGGTCCAAGATGATTACCCTTCTGACTACCAACAGTTCAAACAGGCAGAAGCTTTTTGAGACTGGCAAGGCAGACCCAGGCGGTGAACTAAGAAGGCTAGTTGAGTTTGACCTACTGCGGTACAGGGGGCTTTTTACAGACTCAGAAGGCAAGGGTATTTTTGAGCCGCTAAATCACAATTACGGGCACGCCGGACCAGAACTAATCCGCAGTATCTATAGTTATGGTTTACCCTATGTCCAGCAACGTTTTGACTATTGGCATGACCGGTTGTTGCGTGACTTTGAGAACGACACAAACTACACCTACTGGAATGCTGGCATAGCCGCCTGCTATGCAGGGGCTGAAATAGCACTTCGTGCCGGGATCATAGACTTTGGTATCGAAGAACACTTCAGAGACATTGTTGAGAATCTTCATGCCCAGCACAAGCGGCTGACCTCAGACAAGGTGACCTACGAAGACATAGTCAATGACTACGTGCTTGGCAACATAAACTCTCTGTTGGCTGTCAACAAAGACAAGGTCAGTATTGAGCCTAGGTCTGGTTCTCTGCTTGTGCGGTGCGAGGTAGATACTGGCAAGGTCTTCATCACGGGCGAACCCTTCAGGGAATACTTAGCTAAGCGCCGAGTAAACATAAGCGAATTTGAAGTAGAACTTATGAAGAGGGGTGTCCTCCTCCAGAAATCTGTGAAGAAGCGCATGGGTTCTAACTGGAAAGAGGCAACGGGTGCCTTCAACGTCCGAGCCTATGAGTTCAAACTTGACGTATCAGATGTGATAAACGATGCGACCGAAGAACCCCAACCAGATAATTGATTACTCTGAGCCTGAGTGGATTCTCCCCTACCAGCACATGTCAGTAGGGGAGAGTTTCTTTATACCAACCATGCGACCGGCTTTTGCCCATTACATTGTTGACGTTACGTCAAAAAGAGTTCAGGTACCGGTGAAAGCCTATACCTGCGTGGAGGAAGGCATTCTGGGGGTGAGAGTCTGGCGTATCGGGTGACTATTCTTCGTATCCGGTGTACCCAGTCTCAAGCCCTTCGATTGCGTTGACGAACGCCATCTTTATCTGATTCTGCTGTTTTGTCAGAAGCTGGAGCATCTCAGTCTTCTCTTTCTGAGTCAGGTCAGACCGGCGTACTTCATTCGCTCTCTGCCGCAAGTTGCGTAGCTGCCCGTTGACTACCTTGTTGTAGTACTGCACAACGGCAGGCGCCATGGGGTTGTCTTCCAAGAAGTCAGCATACTGCGGCCTACCCTCAAGCCCTTTGATCCTTTGTTCTAATTCTTTTATTTTAGACTCAGCTTTTGAGAACTCTATCGCGTCGTAGTTAGACGGAGCCTTGAAGTATGAATCTAAAAATACAGCGTCTGTACGGATGTCGAACTCTTTCTCGCCCTTGATTACATCGGTCAAGTTATAGCCCGTAGCCAAGGCGCGTGACAGACCATCTACGTAGTTGTTAGCCAAGAAGTAGAGAGTGCCTGGACTCATGTCTATCGCACCGTCTGAAACTTCAAAAAACTTTTGAGCTATGTCCTTGTAGAACTCAGGTACATTGTCGCCGCCCAAGTAGGCATCTGCATACCGAGACTGTCTGTCTGTGTATATCTTGCGACCAAGACCGTCTGTGTTCATAGAGAACTGCAATAGAGGCCGCAAGATCGATGGCATTACACTATCTACTAAGAACTGCGTAGGCTGTGTGACCGGGTCAATCTTAGAAACCGGCAACGGCACAAAAGATTCCATGCCAGCCGAGGCTATGTTCAACCCTGCTCTCATAGCATCTTGATCACCGTATGCCAACGCAGCTATCTGTGCCCCAGCAGAAGCCAACGCACCTGGGCCAAACCCCCACGGTATCTGGAATACTAAGTCTCTACCGTTCTCATCGATGCCAAGATTTATACGGGCAAACCTTACCCAGCGAGTCTTGTCATCAATCGCTACTTTGTTTCTGCCTTCATCATCTTCACCTGCAAAACTGTGAGCCATAATGTAGACAAACACACCGGCACCAAGTAGTACGGTTGCCATTCTTCGCGCGCTAGTACGTTGTTTAAGATGCTCAGCTACCGCTTTTTTGACCCCTTCTTCTGTAGCGCCGGGGCGGGTTTTGTAATACTCAGTAAGGTCTTGTTCAGATCTAAAGTCGAGTGCAGGGACAATAACTTCGTCGATTGCTTTGACCGCACCCGTAGCCGCAGGGCGCCAGAACATAAAGAGCGCGCCCATCCCTCTACCGATAGTGCCTACCTGCTGGAAGTTAGCCAGGTCTTTGGCCTCTCCCGCTGCCCGAACTGCGGCTTCTTCGGGACTCATATTCTCATCTATAAATCTTTTCTTCAGTATTCTGAACGCGGCTACGCGAGACGTAATCTCAAACATCGCCATGTAGGCATCGACAAAGGTGTTGAAGTTCTCAAGGTTGAACTTCTTGTTGCCTGAGACTTTCTTAGCTACAGCAGATAGAGCCTGAGAACTAGTCAGGCCATCCATGTAGGCTACTTGACCGCCAATATCGTAGTACTCTTTCACATCTTTATAGTACTGATTAGACTGCATCAGGCGGTTGATCTCTGCCGTATTACCCTTGGCATACAGCTTAGAAAAATTAAAAGTTTTGTGCATCCCGCCTTCAGCTACCACCTGAGCCATAGCCGCATACATCTGTCCCGCTACTTTTGGACCATACTTAGACCCAAGCAGACCAGCGTAAGTCATCAAGTTACGGGTAAAGTCAAGGGGAGCAAACGCTGGGTTATAGCGTGTGTGGAACGCACCGACTGTACTTGTAACCTTGTTTAGAATGTCCGTAAGAGGGGCCGGTGCCTGATAGAGACCCTTAAACGCCTCACGCATATCGGGGTCGTTAATCTCATAGACATCAATACTGCCATCATCTTTGTAGATGAAAAAGTCATTCTGAGCTACGCCTGAGTCTGAGAACTTATAGCCTGGGACCGCACGCTCAGAGAACGGGATAGTAATCTTAGGCTTAGTGCTACCCGCAACGATCTTCTGTTCAAGAAGATTCTTCATCGCAATCGGCACATCTTTAAACCCAAACCGCATAGAAGACTTGGTTGCTTCAGTAAAGATCTGTAGTACCGGATTGTCTGCGGCTGTCTGCCTACCCATAAAGGTAGACTGACCTTCTTTGTAGTCGTTACCTAGCCGCTCACTCATGAACGGGTCTACAAACTCAAGCTTAGCCTGCTTCTCGGTATCACCGCCGCGTCCTTTGAACGGGAAGTAGTGCTTGTAGTCATAGAAATCTATGATGTTCTGCACCGGGTCACTGAAGTAGTTTGACTCGCGGTTTACCTCGTTTGCTTTGTTTAGAATCTGTTTGAAGTAACCAGGCTTTGTAGCATTACCAAACAGGTTTTCAAGTTCAGCCTTTACCTCTGGGCTGGCGTTCCTGTAGGTATCTTTGAAAATCTGTGCCACAGCCGCAGGGTAGCTAAGCGGGTTGTACTCGTCAGAGTTAGGGTCAAACTTCTCAGGCGACAGACCAGGGACAAAGTTATTTTTGTCCGTAGCCAACAGGACAAGCTGTTTTTTCAACTGCTTGATTCTGACCTTGGCGGCTTTCTCACTCTTCTTGCGTAACGCGGCTAAGTTAGCATCCCGTAGTTCAGCATATATTTTTTCTCTGTCAGCCTTTGCTGAATCAATAAGTGGCACGTTCCTATAGAACAACTCCATCCGACGCTCTTGATCGTGAAGGCCAGTCATGTACATCTGCAAATCAGCCAGCACTTCAGAGTAGGTCTTGCCCTGCAACTTCATAATGTTGCGGATAGAGTCTAGCGCTCCTTCGCTAAATTCTTTGAACTCGTTGCTCTTGTTAGTAGCTATGCCGATTGCGTTGTTGTAGACGGTGTTTATGGCATTGATGCCATCACCTATCCACTTGGCAATCCCTAGACGGGTAAGATTTCTTTCAAGAAGAACGAACGCTCTGGTCTTGTTTTGCACGGCACGGACAAGATTGTTGTAGCCCTGCTTGGTAAAGACATTCCGCACCACACCGCTAAACTTACTGAACGCGCCGGTCTGGTCGTCTTCTGTCTTAGAGATCAGGCGCTTCTTCTCTTCAGCCGCTTGCTGTTCTGGTGTAACTTGTGGCGCCCCGACATACAAAGGCCCAGTGGTAAACGACGGTATCCCACCCTCAGGCGGTGCGGCAATGATCGTGTCGAATACCCCAGCAATCTCTAAGAATAAATTGCCTAAAGAGCCTGGGCTGACGTTCACCATCGTCCCAAACTTCTCATCACCCACCGTGTCTCCGGGCATTAAGTCTTCAAACCCGGCGTTTTTAATCTCATCTCTAGCTATTTTTACATTATTCTGTTGCCTTTTAATGTCGGCTATAGCTTTCTTGTACTCAGAGTCTTGTTGAATTTGTGAACTAAATTCATTAATTTTTTCAGCGTCTTCTTTTTTTAATCCTGCTTTGTATAATTTTATTAACTCATTAACTAATTTTTGTTTACGTTGAATGTAATTAAGTTCAACCTTTTCAACCCTTCTTAGTTTGTTTATAAGCTTGATATACTCAGGATCGTTTTCTCGTTGCTCTAACTCTTCAACATATCGTAGCTTTTCTTCGTCAGTTATTTCAAGATCTTCTTCAATTTCTTTAACTGACTTGCGACGGTCTTTACCAAAAAATTGACCTGGTATACCAATAGACTTAATGAATGTGGCTGCACGTTGGAATAGCCCAATAATATCGGCAACTGATTCTACAAAAGCCTGATACAGATTGTTAGGTGTGTCCTCAATAGGACCACTTCGTATATCGCTGTACTTAGTTAACCCAGCCGGTAAAGTAACTTTTTGAAGCGCCGTCTGGAACTTGTGGTCTGTCATTGCATATGCAATGAACTCATAGATGTTTAAAAACGCTCTGTTGAAACCGCTATACGGTAGGCGGTTCTTTGCATTTTTATCGATAGACTTATCTAAGTAAGTCCACATACGCTTCTTAGCGTAGTTCATCAACGCTTCTAGCCGCTCTACTGCCTCGACCTTTTTAGGGTCTAGCTTTTTAAGAGCAGACGAATCACCTTTTTCTGCTTTTTCTTTAGCTTCTTTAACTTCCGATATGACCTTCACCGTAGCCGCATGGGTAAGTTCGTGCAGAACTGCGGTTTCGTTTAAGCCACGGTTACTTACATAGACTGTGTCTGTTTTGGCATCGTAGTAGGCAATAAAATCATCTGTATCTACGTACTGCATCTTGGTCTTTAAGCCAAGACCTTTAAGCGCACCAGCAACAAGACGGTTAAGTTTAGAAGTTACCTTGTCAAACAAAATGCCAGCAACACCGCCTTTGGGTTTACCGACAGCGTTTTTACTTAGGTATTCCAGTACGCCTTTTGTATCACCAGCTTTTACAAGGTCAACTATATCTTCAGGCAGAGTCTGACCAAGGCCAAGTTCCTCTACCTCTTCTTCCCTTCTCACACGCCGCTGTGCCGCAGCCTCAGACTCTTTGAGTGCTACAGTTTGTTCTAGCCTAGGCCGGTCAGAGGCTAACTCTTCCCCGACTACCTCTTGTATAGCATCAAACCCTGCTTGCTGTACTTCATAGGTGGGGCCAGCGTAGCTGGGGCTAGACTCTTTGGGTGAATATACTTTGTCTAAAAATGCTTTTTTAGCAGGCTCAGGCAGTACATTCCAGCGGGGGAGATCTATGCCCCTGTATCTAGACTCGGCCTTGCGGTTAATTTCATACGCGGCAATGGCTGTGTTCTTAAGATCGTTACCCTTAGCTTTACGGTAGGCTGTTAACTCACCAATTGCGTTTAAGACTATGTCTTCCGCGTCTTCGGCAATACGCTCTTTAGTTTTTTGAGTTCCCTCTTTGTCGGCTTTATCAAATACGCCCGTATCGTAAACAATATTTGTGCCCAGAGCATCTTCATAGACCATCCTCTCGTCGACACTTAAGTCTTCCCAAGGCTTATTTTTCTCGCTCTTGCCCAGACCCTGACGCACCCTTTCATACGTCTCAATCATCCGGGTCTCATCTTCAAGCTGAGATATTTCGTTCTCTAGTGCTACTTCTTCATCGGTCTGAGCATAGGTCTCACCAATATCTAACTGACCAGACGCGACTTTTTTCTTAGCCGCAGCAGCTTGCGCCTTCTGTGCTTTCAGTGCCTCTAGCCTTGCCTTCTTATCACCAAGCGCCTCTTCTTTTTTAGCTACTGTTGCTGATACAGAAGCAAGCTTGTCGTCCAGTGCCTGTCTCTGTTGTGAAGACATCTTATCTATGTCTTCGGCACTTAAGGGCTTTTCAGCGGGCTTAGTCTCAGCCGCTTTTGGTGCGCCAAACATCTCAACAATCTTATTACCTATGTGAGTGTTGGACATACCATCTTCGGTATACCGCTTTTCTATTGGGGCTAAACCAATCTCAGGGTCAACTTTGGCTTTGTAAACCCCAGTAGCTTTTTTAGTGTTTTTATCGACTGTTATAACTACTGGAGAAGCGCCAGCTGGAATTTGGCTAACATCTGTTATCTGATTAAAAACACCATCCTGTATGTAGCCTTGTCTAACGCTTACACTTTTATCAAGAGCACCAC
>Ga0070749_10001887_pt1 | contig 14148 bp, 10 predicted proteins | sample VirMetDEL_Nov_18_FD_75180 | JGI IMG/M metagenome (GOLD analysis project Ga0070749, IMG submission 75180) | Aqueous microbial communities from the Delaware River and Bay under freshwater to marine salinity gradient to study organic matter... | ecosystem: Environmental > Aquatic > Marine >...
ACTGATACCAGGCTTCATGTTTAAAAACAAATCTTACGAAAGACAATCAAATGGTAAGGGAGGATATATTGAGAGAGGCAATAAAAAGATACGTGCAATCACCTATACACCGGACTTCGTCGGAGACGATTTCATCATCGAGTGTAAAGGAAGAGCAAACGAATCTTTCCCAATTAGATGGAAGTTGTTCAAGCGACACGTCGCGATGAACATGCCTGATGTAACTTTATACAAACCTCAAAATCAAAAAGAATGCGACGAGACAGTGCAGCTTATTCAAATAAAAAGAAGGGCAAAGCAAACAATGCTTCTAAAGGATACGAGATGAGGCAAGTGGACAGGTATGTTAAATGGTGTATGAACACCAAAGGATATATCAGATTTAAAGAACTAGAAAAAATAACAGCCAAATACGGTTTATAATGCAAGAAACTTACTGGGAGGTATCCTTTGGTTTTTACCCTGGAATATTATTAGGTTTTAGAACCTATCAAGAAATGGACGATGTGAAGTGGGAAGATGACCCAGCAATACTGATCGAAAGAAATCATGTGCTTTACATCCCTTTCGTGGACATGTGTATAAGAGTATTAACACTTAAAAAAGATTAAAATGTCAGACGACTTTCAAGATTTTGTTGACATGCTAGAGCAAGCTGAGCAACCTGCTTGTAATTTAGATAACCCTGAAGACTGTGAGGCCTGTGGCTCGTAGTAAAAAGAAAACAGCACCAAAAAGTAATAAGAGCAATTGGTGTGTCGTAGCTCCTAAAGAATGTACTTGCAAAAATGGTTGTAATGAGAGATAACAGAGTAGATAGTATACTACACGAATTAGCGATCCTACACAGTAATGTAGGAACAGACTCCACAAGAGAAGAGTTAGATATTATTTATAATAAAGAAAATTACTTGAGAAGAAAAATAGCGGAAATAGACCCAGAATTAGAGGAAAGACTTTTCCCTTAAAAATTATTGGGTATATTAGCTAAGTCATTGCTCCCAGGTTTTGATTAAACACTGTTTTTAAAACCAGCTGCGAAAGTGGCTGGTTTTTTTATCTAAACTGGTAGTTAATCCCTGCTTTGATCTCAAAGACTTCTTTATCCCAGTACTTCATATACTCGCCTTCTGCGAATATACCCCAGTTCAATCCTATCTTATAACCTATAACTCCACCGAAGTTGTAGTCGATCCATTGCCCTGGTATAAAATGATTTGTATTTTCTAGCTCATCAGCAAACTGCTCGTAGGAAAACATATGATCTCCTATAATATGTTTGTGCCACGGTAGCATACTTGCCCATGAATGAACCCAAAAGTCTTCTGAGTAGTGATAATAATCAATACCGATTATAGCTGATAAGGAGCCAAGTGCGCCAATGCCAGCGAGTTGCTCTGCATTATATGCATTTACAATATCGCCGTATATATACTTTCTAAAATCAAGATCAGTGTCAGCAACTTTGTTACCGTCCGGATCTAACCAGTACCAGTCAAAATTGTCTACCTCGTCGTCGTTATCGTAATCGATACCGTAATATATATCTTCATAACCCATATCACGCACTAGGTCCCACCACGGGCTAGTAGCCAAATATTCTGCAATAGGATTGTAACCATAAGCTTGGTGCTGTCGTGCTGCAACACCTAAACTAAAATCTACTTCGCCAACACGCAGTCTTCCTCTCACCTCAACTTGAGTGTAATCCAGGTTAACTAACCCCTGGTTGAACAGCTCTGCTTTTACCATCCAATACTTACCTAAGTATCTGAGGAAGTAACGCTGGTTTATATAGTCGTTTCCTTGTTGTCTGCCGCGATCAAATTGAGCTAAGTACTCAAACCCCTCAACAGCACCAACAGTTGCGAATAAAGATGTTGTAGATTGGTTATGACCATCGTAAAATGGGTTTTGTCTTTTCTCGTAATCGTAACGAGCTACACGGCGAATGCCAAATGTATATCTGTAATCAAATGGGTTTTCAATAGTTATATCCATTAGGTCCCCACCTTGAGAAACAAAGTACTCTGACTGTGCTTCCATTGGCGACGCTCCGTACACACTGGTATACAACGTGCTGTACTTTAACAATCCCTGCCCAAACGCTGAGGTTGATATAAAAAATGTTATAAGTAAATTTTTCATGCTTAAAACTTATTAGCCCCGGTTAGCTGGTCAACTTCTTTTTGTATCTCACGATAATCTATATGGCTAAGCGATAAATTAATACCAGCCTCCCATCTTGTAATTTCTTCACCGTTTTTGTACAATATTAATGTAGGCACTGATCTTATGCGCTCATCTTGCTTTAGCGCAGCATTGTTATCTATAGATGCTTTAAATATTTTAGCATCTTTAATTTTAATAACGTCCACATAATTATTTGCGGAGTTGAAGCTCGCGTTGTAATGCACCAAAACTACGCCACGTTTACTAATAGTACTAGAAGCAAAAGAACATAGTGAAAATGCAATCAGCAGAAGTATTGTCTTTTTCATATCACTTCATTTCAAATAGTCTCTTTTCCATTTTATTGAGCTGCTCTTTAATATCGGCTACATCATCTTGCGTATTCATGATAGTCTCACGTATTAGCTGATCTTTAAGATCGTATTCCATTCTGCCAACCTCAGCAGGTGGCAAAAGCTTAGCTTCTTCAATACCTGCTTGTAAGTCAAAATACCCAAGAGTAAATATTCCGACTGCAGCCATAATAGCGCCTATAGTTTTTAGGGACAACCCTATCACGGTGTTTTCTGAAATTTCTTTTGCCATTTCTAGTAATGCTTATATCTTGTTTTGTTCTCTTTTTTATAGGATTACCTATTTATTAATTCTTTTATTACCAACTTTCTTTTTATTAACTCTCTTGTTACTGACCCTTCTATCACCCTTAATAACCTCTTCTCTCGATTGTCTTGAATCCGGAGCGCCAGGTATTTGGTAATCAGGCCAACCTAAGAACATTAATACTCTTTCGTGAGCGTCGTAATCAGCTGTAAAATCAAAAGTGTTATAGTAATTTTGGAACAACTGTCTAACACGGTCGGTTGGTATATTGGCTAAAGATAAAGCTTGTACAGCTATCTCAAAATATTCTGGACCAAGCTCCTCTAAACCATACCCGCGTCTATATTTATTTTTAGCTTCTTTAGCCCAAAATTCAATTTGACGTATTCTTCTTGCTTTTGCATCAGCTGGAGGCGCTAATTTAGCGAGAGCATATAAAACATTTCCTTCGTCAAAACCCTCTTGTTCTAAAAACATAGCTGCGTTTTTAACACCTGTAACCATGTGGCCGCTAATACCAAATCCACGTAAAAGTGAATCAAAATAACCATTAGCCATGTTTATTATTTTTCTTTCTCTTTCCTTGTCGTCGTCTTCTAAACCAAGTAAGAATCCAGTTTGCTGAAGTATGTTGAAAGCCAAGTGTTGAAGCATTCCATAATAAACAATTCTAGCCGCTAGAACTTTAGGGTCTCCAATACCGTTCTTCATACGCATAATATCTTTTTTCATTATACGTGCATACTGCATCTGAGTGTTAGCAAACATTAAGAAGAAACGACCACCAGTAGAAGCTTGTTGTTCAGATATTCTTTCTGGTCTAGATGACTGTTGTGACTCATCTGTTTTAAACATGAACTGTTGGAACGCTTTTTCTTCAGCGTCTTTTACAATCTGCTCGTCATCGGAGATTTTGTTTTTTGCTTGATCTATATCGTTCTTAGCCACTTCGAGTGATTGCTGTGCTTGGTAAAGATCGTTTTGAAGTTTCTGTAGATCTTTCTGAGATGCATCACCGTTTAAAATATCCTTTTTAGCCTTGTTTATTAAGGTTCTTATATCTTTTATTTTATTAGATATCTGATTAGCTTTTTGCTCATTTTGCTTAACAAGTGCTCTTCCATTATTAAGCTCTTCTACAAACTTCTCAACACCATCATTATCTAAACCAGTATAAGCTCTTAAATAAGCGTTTACTTTATTTCTGTAGTAAGAAGCACCACCCAATGCAATTGCTGTAGAATCACCATATTTAGTAAACACATACCCTTTTGAAAGTATAAGCGCTAGCATAGCTCTAAATTTATTAGAAGCTGTCTTAGTCTTATCTATGATCTCAGCTTCATTTATATCCATCTGAAGACCATTTCTACGCGCTAGCAAGAAATCACTGTTCATTATATACATGAAGTCGCTAACAAACTGGGGGAAGTTTGCTAAAGCTTTAGACGCTGCTAGTAGGTTATTATCAACGTAGTCAATGTAATTTGTGGAAGAGATTAACTGTAGGATTGCTGATCTAACGTTACCAAACATTACAACACCAGCAGTACCGTTCATGAAGTCAAATATTGCGCGGGTTGTTTTACTGAGTTGTTCAGTTCTATTGCTACCAGCTTTTATTCTTTTCAATGTACCCTCAAGAGCTTTGGTATACTTATAACCAAGAGCATACTTGAGTTTGTTCATGTTATCCTCATTGAACATAACCTCAGAGTTTCTAATAAACTCATCGTAATAAACCCTTCTACTATTCTTCTTCAATGCTTCTAGTATATCATCTTGTATACTACCAAGCCACCAGTCGCCCTTTGGTTCAGCATACTTATGCTCTTTAGTTATAAGCATAACTTTTAAAGCTATAGTCTTGAGATCTGGATTCTTTATTATGTGAGCGTTAAACGCTTTTCTAACCTCAGGGTCTAAACCAGTATCATGGCCGAGTCTCTCAAATATATAAGCTCTAAGTACTGATTCACCAGAATACTGCATTTCAACGCCATCTGATCTCTTAAAGTCAACTGCTGTTCTTTTTAGGAAAGAGAACGTTGCTTTATAGGTTTCTCTAATGTTTTTAAAAGATTTTAGAAGTCTAATTCTTTCTGAATCATAGTTGAAGTTAGCCATCATCAGAGGCTCTATCAAATACTCATATAAGAAAGACAGGTGTTTTTCACCTTGTTTACCCTTGCCAACTAGATAATTTTCTAATAAACCAAAGAAGTCTTCAGCAGCCGGAGTTATAATCTCTCTTCTAGTTGTTTTCTTTGATCTCTCGTCAGCTGTAATAGCATCAATCATACTTTCTGACTTGATACCAAACAACTCTTCTATCATGTCGTTCATCTGCTTGTTTAGAGCAGCTGCCTCACGTTCTTGTTCTTCTAGTCTTTGTTCTTTAGCTACTTCTTCTTCCGTTAGCATTTTACTGCTAACTTTTTCTCTAGTATCACTAAGTATAGACGATAGCTTTTCAGTAGTCTTAGCAGTAAGTCTTTTTTTCTTACGCTTAAATTTCTGCTTGTTAGCTTCTTCTCTACCCTTTTTTTCTTCGCTTGATTTTTTCTTTCTTTTAGACTCTTTTAGATCTTCACCTAGTTTTTTAAGATCAGCAATGACACGCTGTATTCTGTTATGCTCGTTTAATTTAGCGAGGTCTAGTGTCTTACTAAAGTTACCAGTACTGAAATCGTACAAGAAGAAATTATTAGACGATGTTTGGAAACCTGGTTTTAATGTACCAGGTAATGAAGGTCTAGTCATGTTGATAAACCTACTAAATGGTGTCACATCGTTGAAAGACTTCTCGTCAATCATAGATAACTCCATTTCGTTCAGATAACCAAGCTTTTCTAGTTTAGTCTTGTATTTCTTGTTAGCTATTATAGAAGCACCAAGTACATCAGGTGAAATTGGGTTTCTATTAGAGTAAGTTCCGTTACCAAGTATATGCTCAGCTATAGATGAAATCATATACTCATGTGTGGTAGAAGGTATAATACCCTCATTGTTTATAGCTATAGTAGCTTCGCGATCAGTGTTTGTTAGTTTAGTAACCTGCTTAGAGCTAAAAGCTAAAAACTCTTTACCAGGTAAGAAATCAGCACCGCTAGCTATTGGACTGTTGAATACAATGCCATCGTAACCCTGTTCTATTAAAACTCTAGGTGTTAAACCAGAAAGAGCAGCGCGCATGAAATCATCTTTATCGTTCATCTCATACGGGTTCATTATCTGAACAACATAAGCCTCTGTTTTATCTCTATCGTTTCTACGTCCCTCTCTTCTTAAAACCTCATTTTGAGTATAAACTCTATAGTTATCAGAGTATGTTTCTAACTCAGCAAAGTAATGACCCTCTCTATCATTATACTCTATAAACATGTCGTCAACAGGCCCAGTTCTGTATACAACATGTGCGTTTTCACCAATATCATACCTGTCAAAATCAACATCAGACTGGATAGCAACAGGTAACATACCTAGCTTGAGTAAGTTTTTGTTGTCTAATGCTTTAAGTATATTGACTACATCATTGTAGTTTATAGCGTTGTCGTTGTAGAGCGATTTTGTATCTTCAACTATTCCTTTTAATATATCATTATAAGGTTTCAGTCTTTTTCTTATCTCCTGAGCATAACCAACAGTTGACTTGCTAACTTGTTTTGCGTCAGAAAAAGCAAGGCTAAGCTCAACAGTAGGATTAAATTTAGGTAGCTTTTCCTCAAAGTCTATTCTAGCGTTTACCATAGAGTTGGCTAGTAATATTAGTTCATTTGACGGGCCAATACCAACACTGTTGTACTCACCATATTTATAACCATAATCACCATCAAGCTCTTCACCTGTCATTGATCTGTAGTCTTTGTCGATACCTATTTCTCTAGCAATGTAACCTTGGTAATCACCTTGTATCCCGTAATCGTTCTTTATCTTTTTATTTATAGCCTTTACGTGATTAACATAATTTGCTGGGTCTATTACGGAAAGAACATTTTCAACAGCAACTTTGGTCTGTAACACCTCAGATAACATATCAATATTCCTGTTACCGAGATCCATTGGTGTAGCGTTTTCCAGATATTCTTGTAAAGCATTAAAGAATTTTTGCGTTACAATGTTGTTAAGAGTCATATCAACAGGCACCTGTATTAACTCGTCTATTAAAGAGTCAATTTCTGTCTGCGTTGAACTTATCTTACCTAAATAACCAGATGCTTTTAAGTAATCATTTAAACCCTTGTTGAATACTTTATTTTTAGCAATGTCTGTCAAAACATTTACCGCGTGGTAACTGTATGCATCGGAAACTTTTTTATTCTGCTCAACATTATATCTAGTCTTATTGTTGTGCAGAGACATTATAAAGTTTGCAGCTTTCTCAGATAGATACTTAACAGAGTTTGGATCTAACACTGTAGGTAGAGTCTGTTGTATCGAGTCCTCTATAATAGTAGACATATAGTCTCTTATATCAGCTTTTGTTTGCGTGTTAACACCAGCGTGCATAGCCATGTTCTGAACTATAGCTGGGTTTACCAAACGCTCCATTAGATCTTGTATCTCTTGATCTCTAGTTATCAAGTCAGCAGCATCCATTGGACTCATACGGTTGCTGAACTTAACGTTAGGGTCTCTGTTTATAACCTGAGCAACCCTAGCAACAACAGCTGAACCTTTGTATTTTTCAGAAGCCTCTGCGATCTCGCTCATCATATCCATTGGATCAGCACTACGCTCTTTACCTCTAGCAGTAAAGAACTTCTGAGTTGGGTTCTTAAGCACCTCTATTGCAGCGTCAAAACCAAGTGTCTCAGCCATTGCTTCAACAATAGACTTTTTACGCTGGAACCACATGTTCTGAGACATACCAACAGCGTTGTACCAGTTTTTAAACTCTTGATACGTTGGCGTCTTTAATATCACTTTAGGATTACCAGCTTTAGGATCGTCAAGCATTAGCTCTAGTGATTCTCTATAGTTGTATCTAAGTGGTTTTCCAGTTTTAGGGTCTCTTAGTACTTCGTAGAAAGGAGTTATCTTTCTGTTTGTCAATGTTTTTAGATCAAATATCTGTGGTATCCACTCGTATGCTTTATCTAAGAACTCTCTGTAACCCTGCTTTGTACCGACAACTTCTTCAAGAAGATACTTGTACAAGTACTCTTTAAATACGTTTTTAAAGTAGTTTCTAAACAGCACTGGTTGCTCCATAGCCATTTCAGCTAAAGTACCAGGTCCAGAAACCTCTTCAAGAGCTAGCATACCATCCATAACAGCTTTACGGACCATGTTCATTTGCTCTTGGTCAAACTCCAATATACGACGTAGCTTACTGAATGTAACTTCTTCACTGAAATCAAGAGCCTCGCCCATGCCCATACCGTTGCTGTCTTCGGATATAGACATGTCGTATACATCATCAATACTAGACTCAAAACCTCTACCAGAGGTAGCTTGTAGTGCTCTGTCAATAATACCGTATCCGTTTTGTGTAGTCATGTTTAGACCTAGGTATGTATTGATATAAGCAAGCAATGAATCGTTTTTAGACTCGTCGTAAGACATTATCAAACCTAAAACACCATCGTTACCGATTTCTCTACGTGTATCTTTTCTCTGGTTCCAGTTGTACAGAGAGTTAGCTATAACGTCTTCTTCAAGAGATCTAGCATTAGGTCTTTCGTAGTAGTTGTGTTTTTTAAGTATACTTCTAACTAGGTTTCTGAAGTAATTCTGACCCCTAGAAGATTCATACTCTAGTATACTAAACGCCCAGAACTCACCGTACTGCTCTCTGTTATCGTATATCTCTTGTATTTCTCTAGAAACTCTAGCCTGATCTTCTGTTGGACCTGTTCTTTTAGATTCCATTACAGACTCAGCATACTTAGCTGTGTATCTAGGTGATTTAGACTCGGTTAGTTTACCTTTAAAACCTTGTTCAGCGCCTTTAACAGTGCCCTTACCAAGACCTTTACCTAAAACTATATTTCTCTTGTACCCAGATATCCATCTGATAACATCCTCACCAGTGTCTAGATTAACCTCAGTGTTGTATGTTTTACCAAACCACTCGTTTATATGTCTACCTACTTTTTGAAGTAGATTTTCGTTCCAAGCGAGTTGAGAATCACCTTCAAATGTAAATGAATCACCAATTATATTAAGTAGCTCATCACGCTTGCTCTTGTTATCGCTTAGTCTATAAGTTTTTTCTAGATTGTCAAGTACGGACTTTACATTACCTTTTATTTTTCCAGATCTAGAAAGATCTATCAATGCATCTCTTGTGGCGAAATAAAGGTTATCAACTATAGCTTGATCATTGTCAAGTGTTTTCTCCCACAGATGGTGTTGAAGTTCGTGAGCAGCAACATCCGTGTTGAAATCAGTATCGTTTATAGAATCGGTTATGATGTATTGAGAACCATCTTTAGTCAAGAAGAAACCATCAGTTACAGTTCCTTGAGTACCGTCCATTTGAGCAACCATATCTTTAACGGCTTGCTCGTACTCTTGTTTTTGCTTATCTGTTGCTTTGTTACCTGGATATACTATTCCTTGGTCAGCCAGTCTAATAACAGCAGCCTCCTCATATGTGCCAACCGCTTTTATACCAGCGTTAACTTTCTTAGCCGCGTTTAAAGTGTTGTTGAATATATTAGAGAATCTAGTAAAATTCTTATCAAACACTTGAATATGGCTTAACGCTGATGCAGCGAATAAACCACCTTCTAGATCGTATTTTTTTACTTTTTTAAGCCTTCTCTTTAATTGCTTTATTTTAGCCTGGTCAACATCTTTTCTACTAGTTGCTTTAGCAAGCGCTTGTATTGCTTGTTTATGCAGCGACGTTGCTCTTAAGCTAAACGCATCGTACTCTTCGCCTAGCTCTTCTTTAGCTTCTGATTTTCTTTTTATTTTCTGAAATTCAACTTCAGCTCTAACCCAGTCATTAGCGAGATCTTTATCTTCTCTAACACTAGAAGGTATTGACGTATTGGCGTTTTGAACGAATCTAAGATCATTCATCTGCTCGTCAAACTCTTCTCTTGTTAGTTCATTATTGTCAAGCTTGACTCTTAGATTCTGAGCAAAGTAATTGTACATAGCCTCAGAGCTCTTAGGATCGTACTTACCTCTAACCATGTTGAACGCACTCTGCATTTCATTCATAGTGTAAGCTCCTATAGAACCATAAGTAGGCATAGCCATACCAACAGTAAAGCCCATACCACCAGCCTCTAACACTCTGTTCATGTCTATTTTACCAACATGCGCTTGTGTTAAAACTTCCTGTGTTACCTCAGTCCAGAACTCATCCCAACCAGCACCAAGTGAAGCTCTACCTTGATTTATGATACCGGTACCGGCTTGTTTCATTGTTTGTCTAAGGTTCTGTTGCATTGCGCCTCTAGCAAAAGAAGCTATAGTGCCTCTAGATGCTCCCCTTAATACATTGATACCTAAAGCAGACTTGCTTATAGATCTAGCACCAATGTACTCAGCAACACCACTGGCAGTACCAACAAACATAGATCCCTCACCAAGTTTGTTTGATGAGTCAGACTCTACGATGTCTAGTAACATAGCTGGTGTTAGCTCGTCATCATTTACGCCAAATTTCTTTTTGGCTCTATCTGATATAACAGAAAAGTAATCTTCACCAGCCATCTGAACAGCTGGTATACCACCAAAAGATATCATAGCACTAGCCATTTGAGGTAATTGCTCAGAGACCATACCACCTATTTCTTTTACAGTAGCAGCGAAGCCATTGGCTTCAAATATATCGTTCATGGTGCCTTTGTTGTAAGACATATCGACAGCCATGCGATTGATTACATTGTTGTATCTTTTAACCCACTCTACTTGTTGGGTTTTTATCATATCTTCTTGTTGCTCTCTAGCTTCTTTCCAAGTAGTTTGTTTTAAACCAGGAGAAGGGTTTATTGTAGGGTATTCTTTTCCGTAAGGTTGAAATATACCTTTTTTATCAATAAAACCTTGTTGATCTTCAGACCAGCCTTTTTCATCAGCAGCCTTGAGCATCTTGTTATGGTTGTAGCTTACCTTTTGCAGGTCAACATCCATCAATCCGCCCTTTTCTATACCAGTAACTATAGACCTTAAACCACCCCATGTTTTCACAAGATCTATACCGAATAGTTCCATAACAGGACTAAACAGAACGAAGTTATCTAGATCAGAAACCCAACCAGGTGTGTTAGTTTCAACGTTGTAAGCAGAGTAGTTATTGTCGTGATAAAAACCTAACTGATCATTAACCTTCTTAATGTTGTTAGTTATGTTTTCATCTTTAAAGAAATTACTGTAGTAGTAATCGTTTATTTCTTGAAGATAACGTTCAGCGTTAGGACTATCGTAGTCAAAAGAACCATCTTCTTTTACAACGCCATACTTTTCTGCTATTTGAGCCGAGTGTTCTTTAGCTTTAGGTTTAAAATTTTCTTCAAATTCTTTTCTTACTAAAGCAAAGTCCTCGTCGTTCTCCATGTAGTCAACGATAACAGCATCATTAAACTGAGACACCATTTTTTCATTAGAGTAATCTAATATCTCATCAGTTTGAAGGTTGCCAGTTTCTACATCAACTAAAGCTCTTCTATTTATCTTTTTAAGGTTATCAGATTTCATAACCTTTTCAACAGACGACATTACCTTACCAGAGTATTTTTCGTCGTTGTGGATCTGCTCTACAAACTTATGGTCTGTTATTACAGGTGTAAATACAGTTGTTTGATCAACGGGTTGTGAAGTATCGGGTGTGTATAATTTAAACTCACCCATTTGATTCTGGTTATCTTCTGTATTCGATCCCGATGAATAGTTTTCCGAAAACGAAGCCATATCTTGCGTTAGCCCCTCGGACGGTTTCACTGGGCTCTGTGTGGTCACGTCCTGCTGATCCACGCCCTCCGTCTTTGCTGAATCATCAACCTTAACCATGCCTGCCATAGAGACGTAATCGTCTACAGTATATGAAGCATCGTTTTTAGTATTGTAATCATCTACAATAGCCTGAATATCATCTAGGCTGTATAGGCTTCCTTCGTATTCGAACATGTGAAAAATTTTTATGGTCTAAACTGACTGTTTGTTATCAGCTCTTCAAAAGTAGGCAATGTACTCTGTCTATCACTAAGATCACCCGACATTAATATTGCTTTATCAGAAACATCATCAGAACCAAACTGATATCTAATTATTTGGTCTCTTAGCATACGTTGTTCTCTAGGATCAGTTAAATCTATGTTGACTACATCTGTATGTCGAACAACCTCAGAACCACCTCTACCCTGCTCTGTACCTGTTTTAACTAAATATTCTATTTCTAGGAAGTCTTTAGTTTTACCACCTCGGATTCTTTGAATTTTTCTAGCGTTTGTAACTTCTTTACCCTTGTATTTAGTACCAATAAGTGTGTTCACCTGCGTACCCATAGGTTCCACGTCTAGACTAAGTATGTTTTGTAGTTCGTCTTGTGCTTGAGAAACGTATCTACCAGCCTGTCTTAATTTCTGAACCTCACCTTTAGTCATACCAGGTGTTTCATACGTACCCTCAATACCATCAGCAGAAGTACCTGTTAAACCAGCTGCTTTTTTCTTTTCAGCAAGAGATAAAGACCTAGCTATAGCTCTATTGTCATTTCTGTTTTCTTTTGCTACCAACGCCTTATATCCATCATTAGCAGTCTGACCTAACATAGCAACGTACTGATCCTCAACAAATTGCGAAAGCTCTTTAGTTCTTTCAGGGTTGTAGAGCAAGTCTTGATCTTGAATACCAAGACCACCAGGCATAATGTAGTCGTCTGTTGCCATTGATAAAACAGCATCTCTACCACCTTTTGATAACGCATTTCTAATCTGCATACGCACGACACCTTCTTTACCCTTGTCCATGGGTTGACCAGCGTTATACAGTGTGCTATTAAGATCGATAAGTGATTTGGCTGTTTCAAAGTCTTTAGTAGCGTACTTAGGTGCATCATCAAGTGTAGCACCTTCACCAAACATTAATCTACCAGATTCAGATATGCCTAAAGGTAATTGGTCTGTAGTTAGATTTGTCATGAACTCGACAGCTTCTGGTCTTGATCCCTCTGAAATAAAACCCTTATCGTAATCATTGATATAGTTGTACTTCATCTCTTTTAGCTTCTCAAAGTCTTGGTCAAGATTTTTGAAAGCCATAGTGATACGGTTCATGTTAGAAACAGCCTCAGCATAAAGAGGGCTAGATGCTCCTTCTCTCGATGCTATTTTAGCATTTTCAAAGAACTCATCTTTTAGACCAACAAGATACTTGTTTGTCGCGTCTCTCATACTAACCGGTACTTTATCAAGATCTACATTTGTAGGCATACTCTCGATAAACTGACCCATCGTAGCATCAGATGCCTGTTTTCTAGCAGCGTCTTGCTGGCTGGTGTCCATCATCTGAGCACCAGCTAAAACACCTTTAGCACCAGAATCACTGATATAACCCTGATAAACATTGCCTACATTAGGCATAGCTGTTGTATTATTTATCTGTTTAGCCATTTGGTTGTGGTTGTTCTGGCACTCCGAAGAATGCGTTAACTCCAGGTCCTCTACCACCAGTTCTCTTGAGATATTCATGTGTCTGGCCTATACCGGCTGAAGTAAGTTGACCAATTCCTTGGAAAGCTTGAGCTGTAGCAGCTTCTCTCTCAGCTCTAGCTTGACCAAACATTTGAGATGCCATGTTTAATTCCCCTACAGCTTGATTTCTTTGCATGTTTCTAGAAAGAACTTCACCTTGACGCTCCATTGATTGGTTTTGCATAGCGCCTTGAGCGGTTAAAGCTTGGTTTCTGGCTTCTTGATTACCTATACGAGCGCCGGCTTGAACAGCGTTTTGTGACTGTTGGTTTGCCATAGCTTGCGCCAATGAAGCAATACCGCTGCCACCAGCTGCACCGGAAAGTTGGTTCATAGTGTTAGCCATACCTTGTTGCTGCTGTGAAGCAATAAAGTCTGCCTCCTGTTGGTTAACAGTTAAATCCTCATATGCGTTTTCCATATTGAGGTATGGGTTTGTGGTATCCAGGTTTTGGTAGTTAGTCATTGTACGCTCAAAATCAGCCTTAGACGTGTCGTATCTTTCACGTCTAGCCTTTCTTCCGTACAGTGTCTGGCCTACACTTAGTAACCCGGCTGCCGCTAAATATGCTGGAAATGCCATAACTTATATTCTTAAATTATTATTACATGTAGTTAACTACTGACAAATATCTCTGAGTTAACTGCAAATAGTTCTTTATTGTTTCCTGTTGTTTGTGTCATCTCAACTAACGCGTAG
>Ga0070749_10001893_pt1 | contig 14132 bp, 14 predicted proteins | sample VirMetDEL_Nov_18_FD_75180 | JGI IMG/M metagenome (GOLD analysis project Ga0070749, IMG submission 75180) | Aqueous microbial communities from the Delaware River and Bay under freshwater to marine salinity gradient to study organic matter... | ecosystem: Environmental > Aquatic > Marine >...
GAAGTAAAAGAGTATATTCGATACATTGCGGATCGAAGATTACTAGGTCTTGGGCTGAAAAAGATTTTTCATAGCCGAAGTAATCCGCTTCCGTGGCTAGATTACATGCTTAATGCTGTAGAGCACACAAATTTCTTTGAAAATCGTTCGACGGAATATGCTCGAGCAAGTACGTCTGGAAACTGGCAGGATATTTTTAAGTAATGATTGCCGAAACGTGTCTCGCTCTTGCAATATATTGGGAGGCTCGCAACCAGCCACTGCAAGGTAAACTTGCAGTGGCTGAAGTTGTTCTTCATCGAACACAAAGCGAACTATTCCCGAATGATGTATGCTCAGTTATATATCAAGGGCTGCACCGTCAGTCAACTCCAGTACTAAACCGATGCCAATTTTCATGGTATTGTGATGGAAAGTCTGATTATCCGGACGATTATTTGAGCTGGATTGAGGCGGTGCGACTTGCTCGTATCTCTCTCAAAGTTTACCCTTATACTTTTACAGACTTACCCCCTAATACTTATTATTTTCACAGTACTAAAAAGAAAAGAAACTCGTTTTTTCGTAAAAAGTTTTTTATCTCTCAAATAGGAGATCATCTTTTTTATATAGAAGACTAAATATTAAGCGTATGAGGCAATCTTGGACCACTTTTATCCGCCACCAGCCAAGCAGTAGTTACACACACATTTAAATTTTTCATCCACTCATTTGGAAAATAAGTCTCTTTTCTAAACTCCATAAATTTAATGCTGGTATTATCAATAAAATCAGCTAAATACTTATCAGTGTAGTATAAAAAACTATTCTCATTCCAATAACTTACATGAGTAGGATCTTGAAACGCTCCACGACCGTCAGTGCTGGGAATTTCTATAAAGGCCCAGCCTCCGTGAGCAAGAACTCGATGAATTTCTGACATAATCTTTGTTTTATCGTGCAAATGTTCAAGTATATGACTAGCATTTAATACTCCTACTGAATTGTCTGGTAAAGGAATTCCATCATTTAGATCATGTACTATGTTGGAATTTTCTCTCAAATCGATTGTAAAATATCCTGGATAAGGATTTAGCCCACCTCCAATATCAACTTTAAGTAATTCTTTTAAGTCTGCATCTTTTTCTGCCAGACTTCGTGCATAAGTTTTAAACAGTTCTTTTGTAGTATCTTGAATAAGTTGATTGCGATTTAACCAAGTGTTATTTCCCGTAACTCTATAAATATATAGCGGTTCTGGTATACGCTTCATTTTACTTGCTAAATATGTTCTTATAACAAGCTCATGGTCGTCACATACTTCTAAATCTCGATTGTGCCCTCCAATTTCATCGTAGACTGACTTACGCCATGCTCTTACATGATCAGGAGCATACCATATGTATGACATAGCATGACTAGTAGGCTCAAAACTATTCATTGCATAAAGAGATTGACCTTTCCAGTCAAACATTCTATATGTCCAGCCATATCTAGGATCATATGGAGTAAAATTATTTTGCATATGCAAAATAGCTGAATCGCTATAGACAAATCCAATCTCTTCATTTTGAAACGCTTCATTAAGCTTTTCTAGACAGTTTGGAGTAATTAAATCATCGTGATCTACCTCTACTAAAATATCCCCTGTTCCCTTTTTAAATGCAAAATGCTTAATTGATCCAATATTTTTATTATAATAAAATTGAATATGTGCAGAAACTTTAGGATTAGAGAGAATTTTTTCTGGAATAAAGTTTACTGCTGCTCCGTTATTTAAATAAATAACCCATTCCCAATTTTCATAAGTTTGAGCACATATTGATTCATACAGCTCAAGAAGATAGTTAATATTTTCTGCATCGTGTTCTGGAGTAATTATACTAAATTTGTAATTCATATTAGTCAAAGAAAAATAAATGAGTTAGTCTTCCCGTCTCTGGAGAAGTTCCAAAGTACGGACCTGCAGAATGTATGCAATGAGCATCCATTATAACTAGTCTATTATACACGTTTCCAGCAGAATCTACAAGATCAAATTTTGTAGAATCATAAAATCCGCCAAAAAATGCTTGGTTAACTAATTCTACAGGTTCTTCACAAGATCTAATATTATTTAGAGTTGACTTATGCAATCGTGTACCGCTTTCAAACGGAGCGTTGGGGCTTAAATAAATCATTGCAGCCCACTTTTGGGTATCATAATGATAAACTTGAGGATCTTCCGCAGTAGTAATTTGAAATACTCCATTGGAGCCATAATAATCCCAATTTTGTATTGGTTGACCTAAAACTTTTTCAAACGCTATTTTCAATTCTGGCGGACGAAAAACTTCTGAAGTACGAAGCCCTTTATACCAGCGTAAATCTGCTTTAAAAGTTTGTTTTAATGCAAAATTTCTAACTTCATCAGGATTTGAATAAAAATTATCTACAATAAAAAGACGTTTTTCATAAGTATTAATTTCAAATATTTTACCATTCATTTGTCCAGTGCCTTACGTTCTGACTAGCATAAAATTTTCTTTTTTCCATCTCATGATCAAAAGGTCTAGCTGCTTGCCTAAATAAAATTGTGTCATAAGGAGGATTTTCCACATAAGTTTGAATAAACTCAACATTTTTTATAATATTTCTTATTTCAATTATATTTTCTTCGGTTTGTGGAATAATCTCTCCAAGTAACGCAAGCATTATACCGTGTAGATAAGTTTGAGCACCTAGAAAATATAAATTTTTACAGCCTTCAAATCTTCTTTTTAAGTTCAACTCTAGCGTCTTTAAAAATATCGGATTTTTTGTTGCACTCAGCATAAAATCTTGAGAAAAATCTAAATTTTTACACGTTGGTAAGACCACTTTAGTAGTAGGTTCAATGATAGAATTTAATGAAGTATTACAAAGTCTATCAATATCTACATATAGTCCACCTTCATTGTACAGCTTTAGTAACCTCCATACGTCACATTTTTCAATTATGTGTGAATTTTTTAATAAGTTATAATCTGAGTGCTCTAAATTTTCAGCCAGATATTTATCAATATCTACGTCGTCATATAGAACACATCTCCAATCTTGAGCTAAGTTTAGAACATTGTTAATACAGTTATCCAAAAATATTGAATCTAAATCAAATAAATTTTTAGACTTCCAAGCCACATAAATTACCCTAGGAATAAGCGTCACCATTCTAGCTTGTCATTTCGTTTAGTTGTTCTTCCTCCCGCTGGTCTATTGAGTATAGTTGTATTATGATCTTCAGAACCATCATAAGCATACAAATCCATTTGATGAAAAGAAAATATATCTGCCCGCATCATAATATCCAAAGGAGCTGAAATACCGTATTTAATTACATAAGCTAGTAGATTTTTAGCCACAGCGGGGTCTATAGAATATGCATGCGCTCTACAAATAAAATGATAGTTTGGGCCTTCACTGGCGTGCGGAGGAGTCGCATATACAGGCCAGTTTTTAAACTTTTGTTCAGATCCACCTAGATAACCTATTGAGTTATAAACTATATGAGAAGAATAAGCTTTTTCCATAATTGCATCGTGCTCTAACACTAAAATTGGTTTATCTATTTGAGCACACTGTGCCCATAGAGAAATGTGTGATAGTGCAGTTGCCACCTCTCCTCGAGTGCAGTAATGATCTGTAACTTTAATTAAATCCATTATTGCATTGTGGTGAGAAGGAACGATAATAGTATCCCCCGTTCCATCATACGCATCCCAAAACTCATAGGATTGATTTATATTTTTGCAAGAGTTTGCACATCTTTCAGCTAATCTTATAGAAGTAGCATTATTTTGCAATCGAATGATATATGTTTGAGCTATATTTAATTCGTAACTTAAAAATAAAGACTTCATTGTGTTAGTGCTTGTTGCAATTCTTTAGCATCAATTCTACCGGGCTTATGCACCTGAATAAGAACTTTAACAGAATGAGCAACATTATTGAGATGATTAAGAGAGAACTGCAATTCTTCCTCAGATATAGATTTACTTTTAATTCTTTCTAAAAAAGTTCCTGTATATTCAAATATTACATCGCAAACTTGTATATCAATATCTTCTTCAAACGCTAATAAAGAATCACTTTGTTTTTGACGTATTCTTTCTATCAAACTATTTTTATTGAACAATTCAAACATGCCTAAAGTGATAAGTCTTTTATGATCTGGGTCATTTAAAGAATTATCGCAACGCCAATGAGGAAATTGTATTTCCCAAATAGCTCCATTATCGCTAATTCTATACATTTCTTTTACAATATCTGTAAAACTTCCATCAATATGTTCTAAGATATCTTTTGCTACGATGTGACCAAATTCGTTATTTTTCCACTTCCAAGGAAATACATTTAGATTTACAACTTCGTCTGGATTTACTAAAGAAGATTTATCTACGTTTACAAATCCATCTATTTTATTCGCTCCGCAGCCTAAATTTAATTTTTTAAGTATTTTATCCTCATTTGGAAGCTTTAAAGAAGTTAAATTAAATTTTTGTTCCAAATCAGAATAAAGAGATTGAAAAGTTGAATTCCACTTTCCTGGCTCAATCTGCCTATAAAGAGAAACGCATTCATAGTAAGGGCTCGTTTTTCCTGCTGGAGATCCCGCTGTCCAAGTATGATAGGGAAGTATAGGAACAATAACCCAAGTTTCTTTCCCCATTGCAGCAGATAAATGCGCGATGCTAGTGCAAGAAGTAATTACTAAATCCAAATTGGCTATTGCAGCCATTGTATCTTCCCAGCTGAGTAAAAAGTGCTGTAAGTCTACTACATTTTCTGGAAGTTGTATTAAATTATGATCTCTTTGTAAACTATAAAGCTGTAACTCTTTATACTGAGCTAAATTTGTAATAAAATTTTCTGGAAATTTTCTAAACTGTTGATGTTCAAATTTAGGGTTGCCTGCCCATCTTATTCCAACTTTGATTTTATCAGAAGAAATTAAATTTTTCCATATCTCTACAGACTCTGGCAATGGGTTCATGTAAGGTTTGCCGGGAAAATTTGAAAATGTATGCCCTGCAACCCATCCTGAACTAAATCCTGGAACCCAAAAATCATGTTCTACTGTATTTGTTTCACTTCGTAGTATTGTTTTATCAACTCCCTCTATACGAGAAAGAACAGAAAGAAGTTCTGGCGCACAAGCAATATAAACTTTTGCCGCACCAAGATTTTTATAACTTGTAGCAAATCGAGCATGAATAATTTCATCGCCATATCCTCCTTCTAGAGAAATGATGATTGATTTGCCTTTTATTTCATGTTTTTCTGGGTTGTAGATTGGAGCATTCGTTTTAAGTGGAGAACTACCATAAACATTTATAAATCTTCCAGACTCTAACAGTTTGCATCCTGCTTGATAATTTCCATCTTGAAGTAAAAACCAACCACGATTAAAGCAATGACGAAGCCAGATATCTTCTGTATTTTTTCCGTTAGGATCTAAGATTTTTTCTGGCCCAATATTTTCAAGTTTATCAGAAAGTGCTCTTGCTTCTTTTTGTCTTCCCTGCAACTGAAGTTGCAACATTAAATCAATTTCATGCATAAAAATACCTTAATTTGTATTACCAGTTATTAATGCAGCTGCGTGACTTATTCCTGCTGCTGCGCTTATTGCATAATATCCTAAAGGAGTTGGAGTAGTTCTAACAAATGGATGTCCTGCTGAACCACTATAACTCGCCCCCCAGGCGTATAATATATTATTTGATTGAACGCCTAACGTATAATTTTGTCCTGCAAAAATCTTTTTCCATTGCGAAGACCCAAGTTGAGTTGGAGATTTTAAATATTCTGTACCAAACCCAATTTGCACAGGGCTACTTTTGGATGTACTAACCCCTGGATAATATGCGGTTGACTCATCTGTAGGTATAGTATAAGTAAATCCCCAAGCATGCAAACTTCCATCAGTTTTAATTCCTGTAATAGGGCGATAAGCGGATACAAAACTCCAAGATCCTCCGCCATAAATTTCAACAAAACTTGCATATGTAGTTGAATTAGTACCAAGCTGCCCAGAATCATTTCTTCCAGATCCATAAAGTCTATAGTTCATATCTATGGAATAAAATATAGGGTTAATTATTTTTCCGTATACTTGCCTCCAAGAGGAGGAAGTACCAATTTGGGAGGGGCTTGACCTATAAACACTATTAATATAACTAGCGACTCCGCCCCAGAGCCATAACGTGTAGTCTGACTTAATTCCAAACATTATATTAGGCTCTGTGCCTGCTAAAGTATAAGAAGTAGCTAACCAAGAACCCGGTATTTGAACTGGACTTGATCTATTTACTCTACTATTATCTGCCAGCTGTCCAACACTGTTGTCTCCCCATGACCATAAAGTTCCGTCTACAGTTACTGCAATCACAGTTCTACCCAAGTTGCTAGCTGTTGCAAAAACCCACGAAGAAGTGCCGACTTGCGTTGGAGTCGTGACTAATGAACCTTGAGTGTTGTGACCAAATTGACCGTAAAAATTATTAGCAGTTGGATGCCAAGTAAAAAGTCCTCCATCAGAACGAATTGCAACAATTACTTCGCCTTGTACTAGTACACTTTTCCAGCTTGACCCTACTCCAACCGGAGTGAGAGACGGGTAAGGATCGGACCCTTGCCCGGACCCGTCCCACATACTGCCATCTGTTTTAATCCCAAAAAACCGTCCAGCACTTGTTCCTCTTGTAACATAACTCCATGTATCTGTTCCAACTTGTTTAACTACTGCGGAAGGACTCGTAGGAACCGCAGGAACGGAAGAACCCCCAACAAATAATAATCCATCGCTGCGAATGGAATAGGTGTTAAAAGGCCCCGCATCGGTTACCATTGTCCAAGAAGCAAATTCAACAGGATTTGCAACTGCAGGATGCCCCCAACCATATAAATAATTATCAGAATTTATTGCTACGCTATGAATACTTCCTGCGGAAACTTGATTCCAAGTTCCATTTGCAATTTTAACTGGTTCTTCCACTAGTGAATGTTGAAATAGAGTTCCATAATAGCTTCCTATAGCTCCGTTTAATATTTGTCCACTTGCGTTATTGCCCCAAATGAATGCTTTACCTTCTGTTGTTAGTCCCGCCACATAAGTACCAGTCATAGAAACTTTTTCAAAAGATTCATTTGAATAAACTTGAGTAGGACTTGATTTGTTGGTACCAGTAGTTCCCGCTCCTCCATCAGCAGTTTGTCGATATAAATTATATCCCCAGGCGAAAAGTAGTTTGTCACTATTTCGAATAGCAAAAGAAGTACTTTCAGCAGCTTTTATATAATACCAAGAGGTATTTCCTACTTGTACTGGCGAAGATCTACTGACTGTTGTATCATCCCCCAGTTGCCCGGAAAAATTTAAGCCCCATGACCATAAAGTTCCATCAGATTTAATTGCAAGAGTGTGGTTCGAGCCTGTGGAAACAGAAGTCCATGAATCGCTTCCAATTTGTACTGGACTTGAAACATTTGTATTTGCATTATTTCCAAGTTTTCCACTATCATTGTACCCCCAACCAAATAGCATTCCATCTGATCGAATAGCCATTACAGTTTGATTTTCTGCAGAAACCACACTCCAAGAATCAGACCCAATTTGAACAGGACTTGATCTATTTAGTGTAAACCCATCTCCAATTGCTCCTGAAGTGCTCGTCCCCCAAGTAAATAATGCTCCATCAGATCTAATTGCAGCAACATGGCTTCCTGCGGAGGATATAGTAATCCAAGAATCAGAACCAATTTGAACTGGGCTCGATTTATTTACTCTACTATTATCTCCCAACTGTCCAGAACTGTTCAATCCCCACGCAAATAATTTATAATCTGAATCAATTGCATATCTACTGTTAAGATTACCCTCTATAAATCGCCAAGATTTTGTTGTAGAAAGAGCTGTATGTCTAAACGCATAAGGATATGTAGTATCATTTATACCAAGTTGCCCGTTATTATTGTAGAAAGCGTTTTCTATTATTCCATCGCTTCGTAAAAACATAAATGGACCCGCAGCAATGCTTGTATAAGAAATCGGCGTTCCAACTGCATAATTTAGATTATTTCCCCAAGCATATAGTTCATTATTTGCAGTTATTCCTACAGAATGCGTAAGTCCTGCGGATACACTTTTCCAAGTATCTGACCCCACTTGAACAGGGCTGCTTCTATTAGTGGGGGTCGTATATGTATTTCCCTCTACTCCAAGCACTCCAGAACTTGCCGTGCCCCAAGCCCAAAGAGTACTATCGCTTCGAATTGCAAGAGTGTGCGCAGACCCCGCGGAGATTTGAGCCCAGGAAGAAATGCCAATTTGAACAGGAGACATTCTGTAGGAAGAATTACCCAATAGATGAATATCCCATCGACTAGAGGCTAGATCATCAGTATTATATATTCCAGCAGTGCCTCCAGAGTAAATGAGTCCAGTATTTGTTCGAAAAATGTTATAACCGCCTTCAGGAAATGTAACTGTTATGCCTGCTCCAGAAGGATAACCATTCCAAGTTGTAGCTAAAGTTGGAATAGAATAATCTCCTCCAGTGCTAATATTTTGAGCACTATTTCTATTTCCCCATCTCCATAATTGTCCATCGATATCAATAGCTGCTGAGTTTAATAGATTCGTGTCACTTGTAATTCCACGTACAAAAGTAAAAGAAGTATTTGCTGCAGCTCCACCAACTACTACTGGACTTGACCTATGTATTATTGTCCCATCGCCAACTCCATATACTGTAGAATCATTTCTTCCCCAAGCAAATAATTTTCCATCCGATCGTATAGCATATGTAACACGTGCTCCTGCAAAAACAAAATTCCAAGAAGAAGTACCGACTTGAGTAGGAGTTAAAACAGTAGTAATACTATTATTACCAAGTTGACCGTAATCATTTGTACCCCACGTAAACAATGCACCATCAGATCGAACTGCTGCTGCATGGTTTACAGAGGCTGAAACTATAACCCAAGAATCTGTTCCTATTTGAATAGGACTTGAGCGTGGTCCTGCGGGAGCAGGGCTTACACCTAAAATATTTGTGACTGCACCCCAAGACCAAATAGTTCCATCTGATTTACGAGCAAGAATAGATCCAGTCCAACCACCTTCTATTTCGTTCCATTCATCAGTTACATTAACCATTACAGGACTGGAACGATTTATTGTTGTATTATCTCCAAATCTTCCACCATTGCTTCCTGTAGCCCACAAAGAATTGTTAGCATCCGTAAAAAATGTAGTATAATAAGTACCGCGAACATTTGTCCACGATCCAGGAACTTGAGTTGGGCTAGTAGCCGAGGCGGTGCCGGGTAGGTTTAACCCCAGAGAGCCAACATAATTATATTTCCAGGCCCACAATCGTCCATCGTAGTCTATATGAAATATTTTACTAGGCGACGAGTGAAGAACGGAATAAGAAAGTACTCTTTCTGTGTTATTTACAGTGTTATCTCCCAACTGTCCAGAACTGTTTAATCCCCACGCAAAAAGTTTGTTATCTGCTGTAAGAGCAACCGTGTGAAATCCTGTAGCACTAACTTGAGACCAACTCGAAGAGCCAATTTGTACGGGAGAAGATCTATTATTATCGCGTAAAGAATCGTTTAATCCAAGAGCACCGTATAAATTTGCTCCCCAAGTGTAAAGAAGTCCGTCACTTCGAATTGCAACAGTATGAGAAATTCCTGTAGAAATTGAACTCCAAGAAAGAGTTCCAATTTGAGCAAAACTATTACTAAAAGTAACGCTATTATTACCAAGTTGACCTACATTATTTAGACCAACTGTGTACAGATTTCCAACCTGTGAAGGTTGAGAAGATTGAGATACTGTAAGTAACCACTGTTCAAGTATCATGATGAACTATAAATCGGCCACGTAATGTTAAAAGGGTCTGGCTGAAGTGTAATATCAGCCAATGCTTGCATATATAAATCCATATTCTGCAAATTATCGCTAAGTGGAAGATTTAATCTAGTTTGACGATCATATCTTTCATATCTCCACTCAAAATCACTCATTAAATGGTCTCGAGCACTTCTAACATTATTCCACTGCAGCTCATAGGGATCTGGTCCAGGCTCAGGCGGGGGCGGAAGTGGTATATCAACTACAATATATTTTTCATAAGCATTTCCATTTTCAAAATAATGGCTGTCAAACTCAATTTTTTGTGTATTTGAATCGAATTGAGGAATAATATGAATAAGAGTATACCAACCTAAACTTTCTAACTGTTCAGGATAATTTTCAGCAAATACTGGAAAATTGCTTATATTTTTCCAATTTTGTGGATATTGATCATAAACACCCACAATTTGTTCATTTTCTACATATGCATAGTTTGCCATTATAGATTTTGTCCTGAAACGAATGCATGCCAGTTAGTTCCACCATCATGAGTAAACGAAACAATTACATCTCGTTTTGTATCTGTGGAAGTAAGTGACGGAGCAGTATTGCTAGGCCAACGAAACGAAGCCGGCCAGGTAACAGTTCGAGCAGTGCCATCTGCAATCAGTACAAGAACAAAAGATGAACTATTTCCTGAGTTTCTTACATTATCAATTGTTAATGTAGTAATATTTGAGTTTAAAGAAACTTCAAAAAGTGTAGACGAGTTTAAATCAAGTGTAAGTGTATTTGCAGAAATAGTAGGACTTGATTGTTTTGCACTGTAAGTATTTGCATTTATTGCAATAGCTGCCGTATAATTATTTGCGGATAGTGTTCCCGTTGCGGCATTAAAATCAAAATCTGTTGCAGTTGTTCTTACTTTTGGAGTTTGATCCGATCCTGCGGCGCCAACCATTACAGGATAAAGCAGTGTGGATGATGTATCATTTGTAGCATTTATTGCAGTTGAAGGCCCCGTTGCGCCTTGAGCGCCTTGAGGTCCAATCAATCCCGTATTCGGACCCGTCCACATACCGTTTGCTGCAATCACCTGACCGTAAGTTTGAATGCGTAGTGAGCCAATATTTGCAGAATTTGCTACAGTTAAAAAGCTACTTCCATCGTAAGATACATTTCCAATTCGAACATTGCCGTCAAATTGTGCAAGTTGTATAACTCCATTTGCATCAATTTCGAGCGAAGGAATACCTGAAATATCATTTACGGAAAAAATTGTTCCAGTTAAATCATTTGTAACTGAAAAAAGTTGTCCAGAACTTCCTTCGTACGATAATGTTCCGTTCGAATCTGGGTATACTTTGAGTATAATTTCTGTATTTGTAGATGTATTTGCTCCTCGAAAAGATACATACGGGTCTACGCCGTTTGCGGCGTTTACATTTGGAACTATTATAATATTTTTATAACTATTTGCCATTTAATTAAATTCCAAACCTGCCCCGAAGAGCGTTGAAGTTTTGGTCCATTTCTGTATCAGTTATAGCTCTCTCGTACAAAATAGCCACTCCGATATTTCCTTTAAAGTATCTACCTGCAGCTAATCCTTCTGTACCAATTTTTAAATCACTTAAATTAATTGCTCCTGAATGAACGGCGCCATTACTATAAGTAAATTTATTCGTAGGAGTGTAGAGAGTCATATCGCCTCCCCAAAATCCATACCCACGAACAGCTGCCATCACCCAAACATTATCTGGTACAATAAATTGAGGCAGATTTACTCTAGATTTATATCCGTTCCAAGCATATTGAAGCTGATTTACATTACTTATTGAGCTATCCATAAAACATATGCCATGATATAACGCACCAACTCTACTCCAGAAAACACCGCTATAATCAGTTTGATTTCCATTACGTTTTAACCAAACTAAAAAAGTTCCTCCAGAACCCCCAAAAGTGCTACTCATACCTGGTATATTTACATAATCATTTGTTCCATCAAAAACAATAGAACCTTTGTTTGCAGAACTAAATGTTGGTCCATTCGTCAGAGTTCCACTGCTTCCTCTTTTAGTTAGCTCTGTCCACGCTGTTCCTGATCCTGGATATGACTTCGTATTTCCTGCATCCAAACACAGTACCAATCCATTTGTAACGATTCTAGGTGAATGTGCTAATCCCATCGTTATATTCCAAATCTACCACGAAGAGCGTTGAAGTTTTGTCGTATTTCTGCCTGAGTCAGTGCACGATTGTATACTCTAAAACTTGCAAGATTCATTGGCATGCAATAATTTAAGTCTTTTCTCCAAGCAGCAATTCTTCCATTACCGCTATTATAACTTCTATTACCCTCAGTGTTTTGTAATTGGGTTAATGTTTGAGAACTAGTATTGACGTAAATTTTATTATTTGTGTATGAAACATCGGTTCTCATCTCAAAGATATAATGTTTCCAATTATTTACTAATCCCAGTGCAGTCACAGTAGCCGAAGAAATTCCTCTCAGATCAGCAAGTCCTGTATTATACCCAAGATTTCCGCCCCCACACCATACATCATAATCAAACCAACCAAAAAACATTTTGTTACTATATCCTGCGCCGATTTTACACCACATCTCAACTGTGGTTGTCGTGCCTAAATTTGGAGCGAAAAAATCAGCATGATCATTCGAACCATCAAAAACGATGTTTCCTCTATTGGTTGAACTAAATGTTGGACCATTTGCTAGTGTTACTGCGTTTCTATTTTCACTCAAATCTGTCCATGCCGTTCCAGAACCTGGATATGACTGAGCGTTTCCCGCATCAATTGCAAGAACAAGCCCATTCGTAACAACTTCGGGTCCAGCGTATACTGCCATTTACATCATGATCTCATTATTTGACCATGCACTCGTGCTCATGATTTCCAGTATTTCATTGTAAGTGTATGGACCTTCTTTTGTGCTCAATTGAAGAACACATTCTGGTGCTGTTTCTCCATCCCACTTCACGAATGTTTTTGTTCCATCAACACTGATGCGAACTGTGTTCGCAGATGTTTCAAGAACTTCATTGAAGTTGATACTTGGAAGTTCTGATACATTGAAAATCATAAATTGTCTGGTTTCAAACATAGTTATACTCCGAATCTTTCTCTTATAGCATTAAAGTTTTGTGCGACTTCTGCTGCTGAAAGGACGCGATTGTAAAATTTAGCGTTATATAATATACCATTAAAACTACCATATTCGTGCCGTCCTATTAATTCCGTGGTAATTTTAACATTTGTTCTTGGGCTAGTGAATCCATTTTTAATAAAATTGCCATTAAGATATAAAGATGGTTGTTTATTTGTATAATTAACTACAATATGAACTGGAGAAGTTATAGTTACTTCATGACTTAGAAGTGCTGGCATATATGAAGCAGAATGTTCATATACACTTACACCATTAGTTCCAACTGATATTCCAGAACCAGCATCTGGGGAATTAATAAATTGAGGACCAATAAGATACTTTTGTCCTAATACACCCAAAGTGCTAGATGTTGCTTGTGAATCTATTTGGTGCGTTGCTTGAGGCAAGCACCAGATATCATAAGAAAAATTATTAAAGATATCAGAGGAGCTACAAGAAACATAATCATTAACACCATCAAAAACAATAGATCCTCTATTGTTCGAGTTAAACGTTGGTCCATTCGTCAGAGTTCCATGATTTCCATTACCACTCAAATCTGTCCAAGTTGTTCCAGAACCTGGATACGATTGTGGATTTGCTGCATCCAAGTACAGCACTAATCCATCCGTAACAATCCTAGGATTATATGTTGTAGCCATCTTCAACGTACTCTATTGTCAATTTCGGAATGTCAATTCTTTCTGCATATACAATGAAGAAATATGAACCCTTGGAGTAGTTGTTTACTTTTACAGTATATCCATCAACATAATCTACTGCTGGTGTTGCCCAACTATCTCCAATAGATGTCAAGTGTACAGTGATTGACTCAGGATCAATCAACCCTTTCCAGTGATCTGGTAGGTGAATGACATTTTCTGTTGTTCTTCCACGGAAGTATACGCCATTTTCTGGACCTTCGAGTGATCCATAGCGCAGACGCATTCCTGATTTGCTTGGATGCTCAATATCGAAGCTCTTTGCTGTTGCATAGATTGTTCCAGTGCTCGCATCAAAGTAAAGTTACGCTGATGTAACTGCTGCAGCAGCATCAGCATCAATAGTTGCAACCATTACAGGATACAA
>Ga0070749_10001895_pt1 | contig 14126 bp, 5 predicted proteins | sample VirMetDEL_Nov_18_FD_75180 | JGI IMG/M metagenome (GOLD analysis project Ga0070749, IMG submission 75180) | Aqueous microbial communities from the Delaware River and Bay under freshwater to marine salinity gradient to study organic matter... | ecosystem: Environmental > Aquatic > Marine > Coastal...
ATGAAATCTTATATTTCTTCAAAGCCAGAGTTCACTGACTATAACTTCGAAGGCTCAACAATCAGCATGTTGCTTGATCTTCTTGCCTATAATACCTATCAGAATGCATTCTATACCAGCATGGTTGGTAACGAGATGTTTCTTGATTCTGCTCAACTTCGAGAGAGTGTTGTTTCAAGAGCAAAGATGCTTGGATATACACCTCGTTCTGCTCGGGGAGCTAGCACTACTCTTTCTGTGACTATTACTCCAAATGATGCTCCAGATTCAATTACAGTTGCAAAAAATACAGAATGGCAAGCTACAGTAGATGGTGAGACTTATAAGTTTGTCACACCAGATGCTTATATCATTACGCCCGCCGCAGGTGTATACTCATCTACAATCACGATTACAGAAGGACGACCTGTAACACATCGTTGGACCGTCGATTCAAATAATCCAGTTCGCTACATCATCCCAAACGAGAGTGTAGATACAACTTCACTCGTCGTCGATATTCAAAACTCAAGTGAAGATTCAACACTAACAAGATATACTCTTGCAAGTGATATCACACAGGTATATGCCAACTCCGCTGTTTACTTCTTACAAGAGACCGACGATCAGCAGTACGAGATCTATTTTGGTGACGACGTAATCGGCAAACAACCAGATAATGGTAATATCATCATCGCTCAGTATCGCATCTGCAATGGTACAATTGGTAATGATATTTCAACATTCACCGATCCTTCTACGCTTGGTGGATATTCTACATTTACCGCAACTGTAAATGCATCCACTTCTGGTGGCGCAAATAATGAATCCATTAATTCTATCAAGTTCAATGCACCAAAGAATTTTGCAGCACAAAACCGTGCAGTTCTAGCAGAAGATTACAAGAGAATTATTCTTCGAGAAAACGGTGATTTCTCATCCGTAAATGTTTGGGGCGGCGAAGACAATACACCACCTATATATGGTAAGGTTTATATTTCAGTAAAACCAACTACAGGTAATCTGATTTCACAGAATAGAAAAAATCAGATCAAGGCTCAGTTGAAGCGATATAATATTCTCTCGATTGATCCAGAATTTGTTGATGCAACATATCTCTACATTCGCCCAACAGTCACGGTTCGATATGATCCAACATTGACAACACTGACTGCAGCTCAGGTACAAACAAAAGTTCTCAATGCCATTGTTTCTTTTGAAACAAATAATCTTGGAACTTTTAGCAATAACAAGTTCAGATTCTCGAGATTCACTCGTGCGATCGATGATACAGATCCATCAATCGTTTCAAATAAGACGACGATTAAAATGGAAAAGAGATTCGTACCAAGCACATCTCAAGCGACGACTTATAGACTTGCGTTCAGTAACCCAATTGATGAACCAGTTTCAATTGGACATACGACTCATGCTGGTTCACACCATATATCATCTTCTGCATTTACATTTTCTGGAAAAACAGCATACCTTGATGACGACGGCGAAGGAGTTGTAAGATCTTATTATATCCAGGATAGCACAAGTGTTGTATATCTCAACGAAACACTCGGGACAGTAGATTATAATACAGGTCTTATTACTCTGAATTCATTCTTCCCAACCTCAATCTCTGGGGCTGAGATGAGTATCTACGCTGACCCATTAAATAATGATATCAATGCAGTACGTAATCAGATTCTTCTGATTGCCGGCGCAACAGTTACGGTTGTTGATGATACAAACGGTGTTGTGGTTGCTCAAACACAACAAGCAACAACTTCTGGTGTCACAACGACAGTCGTTGATTCAGGTGTAAATGCGGTAGTTTATTAATGTCAACAAATCAAAAGATATCCAATCTCGTTGAACAACAGTTTCCTGACTTCGTACGTGATGAAGGACCTAATTTAGTATTATTCCTTCGTTCTTATTATGAGTGGATGGAACAATCAAACAATGCGATTGAAGTATCAAAGAATCTGCTGAACTATCAAGATATCGATAATACTTACGATAAGTATCTTGAATATTTTCATCGTGAAATTATCAATACTATTCCTCGCGATACTCTTTTTAACAAAAAATTACTAGCAAAACATATTAAAGATCTTTATAGATCAAAGGGCAGTGAAGCATCATATCAACTACTCTTTCGTATTCTTTATAATGAAGAGATTGAATTCTATTATCCAGGTGAAGATATTCTCCGTGCTTCAGATGGTAGATGGGTAAAAGAGACCTCGGTTCGTGTAGGTTCACCTCGAACTGGTACAATTGGAAACGTTTCAGGTGATTCAATTGTCGGTACAACTTCTGGCGCTTCTGCGCGTGTCGACAGAATCGTCGGAACGATCGAACGGGGCATTATCGTAGATGAACTCTATCTTACAAATATCAGTGGCACATTCGAAGACGGTGAGTTGATTCGTAATGGTGCAAATACAATCAATGCAACTATTCTTGCCACTCAGGGTTCTTTACAATCGGTTGATGTAGTTTCTGGTGGTGCATTACATCAAGCTGGTGATACAGTATCATTTACAAGCGCTGGTGGTTCTGGTGCTACCGGGACGGTGCTTACAGTTTCAGATACATCCGCCGTTGAATTCTATATCGTTGATGGTGGTTCAGGATATCAGACAAATTCAACGATTACAGTTTCTGGCGGCTCTGGATCAAATGCTAATTTCATCGTTTCGGGTATTTCAAATACTGAAATAATCCAATTAAATACTGATACTATTCTAGCAATGGAAAATGTTGTTTTAAATACAGGGCCAACCTTTGTTTCGCTTGGTGCAAACACATCATCAGTATCAGCAAACTTAGCTAGTGCAAATGTATCTACTCCACTAAATGCTGCTCTTGCATTTGCAAATACCCTGGTCGGCTCAATCTCAGCACTAACAATGACGAATTATGGTTATGGATATGATACGAGTCTACCAACCGCAAACGTAGTCTTCCATCCCATATATGATCTTCTTATCGATGATGGTGCTGGTTGGTACAAAGGTGGCAATGCAGATATTCAATCTCGAAATGTCACTGGTACAATTGAGACTGTAAGTGTAACTCAGTTTGGTGCTGGGTATCTTCGTAATGAAAATGTGAATATTAACAATCTATCAAGAAGTGGAACACAAGCCGGTTTTGGAACACCAGTCGTTTCTGGCATTGTTTCTTATCCTGGTAAATATATTGATACCAAGGGTTGGCTTTCTTGGAATAACCGACTTCAAGACAACTACTATTATCAAGAATTTTCATACGTTATCAAAAGTTCAAAATTCTTGAACACTTATGATAAAATTGTAAAGGCTGTTCTTCACCCAAGTGGTACAAAACTCTTTGGTACATATACAGCGACTTCTTCAGTCAGCACGTCTATTACTGTAACATCAAATACTACTTACTCATAATTTGATTATAAATAATATGTAAATACGGATTTTGAAGAGAAAAAATGCCAGGTTTAGTCACAAGATATTTTCATCATCACAACGCAGAACAATTCTTCGAAGCGTTCGATGAAGCTTCACCTTCGAAGTTATTTTTGTTTGTTGCAAGAGTAACATCATTTGATGATGATAATGATCCGCCAACACCACTCGAGTCAGTAGCAAATACTGATTTCGATTATTGGCGCTCGATGATAGCAGCAAAGAAATTGCTGACGAATGATGTCTCATACGTGACTCCAAGATACGACTGGGCGAATAATACAGTCTATCGCGAATATGATAGTACTAGCACTACTCTTTTCAATGCTCCTGCAAGTTCAAATAGCTATTATGTCTATACTGATGATCGCAACGTTTATAAGTGTCTGTATAACAATAAGGGTGGTTCATCAACTGTAAAACCAACCGGCACATCAACGAATAATCTTCGTACTGCAGATGGTTATATCTGGAAGTATATGTATACTGTATCAAGCGGTGATAGCACAAAGTTTGCTACAGCTGATTATATTCCAATTCAAACTTTAACAGCAAATAACGGTTCAGCTCAATGGGCAGTTCAGCAGGCTGCTTCTAACGGTTCTATTCAAGTGATTGATATTAAGACTCCTGGTTCAGGATATAAATCAACAAACGGTACATTCGTTACCGTTTCGTCAAATACATCGATGCGTCTTGCAAATAGTGCATCAGCGATTGATAACTATTATAATGGATATTCACTCTTCATTACATCTGGGTTAGGATCGACTCAGATTTCAGAAGTCGCTGATTATGTAGGGTCAACGAGAACCGTAACTCTTGCTACAGCACTCACAACAACACCAAATACTTCATCAACATATCTTGTAAGCCCAACAGTAACAATTGTCGGTGATGGTTCAGGCGCTACTGCTTATTCAAATGTGAGTGTAAGTAATACCATTAACCACATTACAATGATTACTCAGGGTTCAAATTATTCAAAAGCGACTGTTACAATTACAGCAAATTCTTCTCATGGGTCTGGTGCTGTTGCAAAGGCAATGATTTCACCACCGGGCGGTCATGGTTCAGATGCGGTCAAGGAACTCGGTGGTCATTACGTAATGATGAGTATTCAGACCGCAAATACCGTATCGAATACATTTCCAATTGCAAACGATTTCAGAATATTTGGTATTATCAAAGATCCTCTCTTGAAAGCAAACGGCGCAGTTGCAAACTCATTCGCTTATGATATGACAACTCGGCTCACTCTATCAAGTGTGACTGGTTCAGGTTTATTCCAAGAAGATGAGATTATTACTGGTAGTGCAACAAATGCTCAGGCAAGAGTAGTTACGTTTGCAAATACCAATTCATCAAATACTGCAGGTATTCTTAAGGTTGTAAGTACCAATGCAGTATTCAGTACATCAGATATTATTACTGCAAATACAAGTAGTGTTACCGGTCTTGTTACGAGTATCACATATGGCGATTTGGATGAATATAGTGGAGACCTTATATATATTGAGAACAGAACACCAGTTGAAAGAGTCTCAGATCAAACTGAAGACTTCAAGATTATTGTAGAATTTTAAGGGTAAAAAATGGCAATCGCAAATACTCAATCATTATCAACAAACTTTAATGTTGATCCATACTACGACGATTATAGCGAGGATAAGAATTTCCATCGCATTCTTTATCGTCCAGGTCTTGCTGTCCAGGCTCGTGAACTCACACAAACTCAGACGATTCTACAAAATCAGATCGACAGATTTGCCGAACACGTATTTGCTGAAGGAAGCGTAGTACGTGGCGGTGAGATGAATTATGATAGAAATATCAAGTATGTTAAGATTCGTGATGCTGCGTCTGGTTCAACAGTCAATGCTGCTGCATTTGTTGGTTCTACAATCACCGGTGGTACTTCTGGTGTTACTGCTTATGTTATCGATGCCCTTACCGGTTCAGAAGCTGCAACTCCAAATACTAAGACATTATATGTACGTTATACTAGTGCTGGTGCAAATGGTACAGTATCAGCATTCTCAAGCGGAGAGGTTCTCACATCAAATACTGGGCTTTCTGCAAACGTATGTACTGAAGGTGTTCAGACAACTAATATTACCGGTGCTGGTTCACGAATTTCATTCGGCGATGGTGTGATGTTTGCAAAGGATCATTTCATTCGATTTGATGCTGCAAATACTATCGTCGGCCGTTATACCGCAAATACAAATTACAAAATCGGCTATTCAATAGCAGAAACTATAGTTTCATCTACGACCGACACCACATTGCTTGATCCAGCCCGAGGCGCATATAACTATGCGGCACCAGGTGCAGATCGTCTAAAGCTTACCGCAACAATTGCCAAAAAGGAACTCACCGATACGAATGATGCTAATTTCGTAGAAAGAGCTCGAATCAAGAACGGTAATGTTGAATTTAAAACAGACAAGCCAATCTATTCGGTGATCAATGATTACATTGCTCGTCGTACTTATGATGAGTCTGGAGATTATATCGTTAACGGCCTGAATACTCGCATGCGTGAGCATCTGAACTCAGCAAATAACGGTGGTGTATATACATTAGCAAATAGTGGTGACTCAAATAAACTTGTCGTTGACGTTTCACCAGGTAAGGCTTATGTGCGTGGTTATGAAGTAGAAAATCTTGTCACAAATCACGTTGCAGTTGATAAGGCAACAGACGTCAATTCAGTAGAGAATATCTCTATCCCAGCAAACTATGGTAACTATACAACTGTAGAAGAACTTGTTGGTACGTGGGATATCAACGGCCACGATCGTATCGATCTTTATGATACTGCCATGAATGCGATCTCAAATACTACATTCTCATCTGTATCACCGGTTGGTAATAAGATCGGTGAGGCTCGTGTTCGTGCTATTCAGTATAGCAGTGGAACAAAGGGTGCTGCAGACGGTAAGTACAGTATGTATCTGTATGATATCAACATGACTGCAAACTCCTTCAGCTATGTTCGTTCTATCTATTTCAATGATGGATCACATGACGGTTTTGCTGATACAGTTCTTACCGCAAACAGCGCTGTTCTCAACGAGTCTGCCTTCAACCGAGCGTTGTTTGAGATTCCTGCTGAAAATATCAAGAGACTCCGTGATACTAACGGTAATATCGATAACGAATTCCGTTATTCAAAAGAATTTTCAGTTACAATCGGAACAAACGGCCAGGTTACAGTAACGACGGGTGCTGCTGACGAACAGTTCCCATTCTCAACTGGTGCTCTTAACGATACACAGGAACGTGAGAATTTCCTAGTTGTTCTCGAAGCATCTGCAAACAGTGCTTCTACTCTTGAAACTACAGCGTCTAAAGCAACTGGTTCAAATACCATTACTCAGTTGACTTCAGCCACAACAAAGTATAATGTCGGCGATGCAATCAAACTACAGGGTATCGCAAATACTCTCGTGATCTCAAGCGTTGATTCAACAACACAAGTAAGTGTTTATGGTACTACTGTTGGTGGTACGGCATCAAATGCAACTCTCTTTAAGGAGTTCCAGCCTGGGCAGGTGATCTCATTGAATGGTTATGGTGGTGATGTTGCAGCAAGAACTGTGACGATCAACTCAACTACAAGTGCAACAATTGACATCCAAGAAACACTTTCTGGTACAGTTGCCGCTTCTGTTGTTTGTGAATTGAAGAAGGTTGACGGTCAAGAAATCGCAAAGGTCATCAATAAGAACCGTTACATTGAGATCAATGTTTCAGATTCCGGAACAATAGCCGGACCATGGAATCTTGGTCTTTCAGATGGTCACAAGCTTCGTGAAGTTCGTGTGAAGACCGGCAACTCATTCTTTACAACAACTTCTGAAGGTACTGATGTTACAGATCAGTTCGAACTTGATACCGGTATGCGTGATAACTTCTATGATCACTCAAAACTCAAGTTAAAGACAACTGCAACTCATTCGGTTGCAAACGGTAACGTGTATCTCATTAAGTTTGATTACTTCACTCACGATACATCATCTGGTATTGGATATCTTTCGGTCGATTCATACCCAATCGACGATGCAAATACTGCAAATACTGCGGCGATTCAGACTGCTGAAATTCCAGTATTTACTTCACCGGTTTCTGGTGTTCGTTACGATCTTCGAAACCATATCGATATTCGTCCTCGTATCACCGATACAGCAAACAGTGTAACCACTCTAACAAATATCTCACGTAATCCAGCCACATCAACAGCTATCGTCGAACCAGGTGGCGGATTGCGTTATATGGCACCAAACGAAGATTTTATTACAGACTTCGATTACTATCTACCTCGTAAAGACAGAATCGTTGTTACTTCAGAAGGCCAGTTCCGAGTAATCAAAGGTGTTCCAGATCTCGTTACTCGTGTTCCCGACGCTCCATCTGACGGTATGACCATTGCTATCGTAGATATCAATCCATATCCGTCGCTTCCTCAGGAAAACGCAAAGCGTATTTCAACCGCAACTGCTCCAAATGGACGTGCTGATCTTTCAATCAAGATAGACCCAGTTCGTGTCCGTCGCTTCACAATGAAGGATATCAAGGGTCTTGAACAGCGTATCGATAACCTCGAATATTATACATCACTCTCTCTTCTTGAGTCTGATACGAAGAATCTATTCCTTGCAGATACAAATGGTCTAGACAGATTCAAGAATGGTATTATCGTAGATCAGTTCGTTGACTTTACATCAAGTGACTTCTATGATACTGGTTATAAAGTTTCTATCGATAAGCAAACCAAGGAACTTCGCCCATCATTCAAGCTCGATGATGTTCAGATCGAATTCAAGAGTGCAAATTCATCGAGCGTAACAACAACATCAAAAGATACTACAGTCACTCTTTCTGCTTCTGGTACGTATTCAAACGGCGAGACAATCACCCAGGGCGCAGCTTCTGGTACTCTCGTATATCAAGTTGGAACAAAACTTTATCTTGAGAATGTTTCTGGTACTTTCACGACTTCAGCAAACGTAGTTGGTGGAACATCTGGAACAAATAAGGCAGTTTCAGCAGTAGCAACCCCATCTGCTGGTAAACTGATTCTTCTACCATGGACGCATGAAGCAACTATCGAGCAGCCATATGCTACCGATACTCGAAATGCAACAGGTCTTAATTATACATTCCACGGCACCATTACTCTTACACCAGATACAGATTATTGGCAGGATATTACTACTGCTCCATCTGTTACAGTTGATTTTGGATTTCTTGCAGATGCTCTTGAAGAAGTTGCAAATCATGTTGGTGTACGTTGGGGCTCATGGAATGATGTAGGAACGATAAGTGTAAATCGAAGCTTCTTTGATCGAAGCTTCAATTTAAATCGAAGAATAGATAGAAGAACTGGTGAACAGCTTGTAGTAAATGCTGGTGATGTTGTCCAAACAAATCTTGGTGATTCTGTACAGAATGTAGCGCTTCTTCCATATATGCGTTCAAGAAATGTTAACTTTACTGCACAAGGATTTAAGCCAAGTACACGAGTCTACGCATTCTTTGACGGTGAAGATGTTAATAGTTATTGTGCTCCTGCAAACTCTTCGTTCGCCAACACTGCTTCCGAAGGTTCTGCACTTATTACAGATTCTAATGGAACTCTCTATGGTAACTTTAGAATTCCAAATAATGATCAATTAAAATTCCCAGTCGGAAATCTTAAGTTTAGACTTACAGACAGTCCAACAAACAGTTTTTCTTCTGGTGCGACAACAACCTTCTCAGACGTAGTTTATAGCGCTGGTGGACTTTCGGTTACTCAACAGGGTAACATTATCTCAACTCGTAATATCGAAGTTATGACACGCCAAGTTTCACAAACTTCTACTAGAATTGGTTCATCAAGAGACGGCGGCGGCGGCCGCAACAACGAAGGCGGACGAGCGGGTCCGGGTGGTGGGCAAGATCCTATTGCTCAGACATTCCGTGTTTCTGATGGTATCAATAGCTCAATCCCCGGTGCTTATCTCTCGAAGCTAGATCTTTATTTTGCTTCAAAGGATTCAACACAACCAATAATCATTGAAATTCGTGAATGTGATTCTGCAACAGCAACTATTACTCCAAGAATGGTTCCTTTCAGCCGTATAGTTGTTCCAGCAGCAGATATCAATACAAGCGTTGATGGTTCATCTCCAACACCGATCGTCTTTGAGACTCCAATTTATCTTCTTAATGATGTAGATTATGCGATCATCATTAAGCCAGCCGATAACAATCCAAATTATACCGTTTGGACAGCACGTCTCGGTGAAGATGATTTAATTACTGGAAATAGAGTAACAGAACAACCAGCAGCAGGTATTCTGTTTGCTTCTGCTAATGATAGAACTTGGACTCCAATTCAAGAAGAAGATCTGAAGTTCAAGATGTACTTTGCAAACTTCAGCACGAATCAGACTGGTACTGCAGTATTCAAGAATGTTGACAAGGAATACTTGACTATTGCAAATACCGACAGTACAACTATCTTTGATCGTGTCAACGAACTTGTCCACGGTGAAACTACACTAAACCTTTCTGGCGCAATCAGCGCTAATGTTGGTGATATCATCGTGCAGGCAAATACAACTTCGGCTCAGGCAAATGGTATCGTGACTTATAACAGTGGTTCAACAATCCGTGTCAAGGAAGTTACAACCGCTACCAAGTTTACAAACAGTACAACGATCTATAAGTATGCAGCAGGATCTGGAGCAAATACTGGTGTATCTGCTACAATCAGTAGCCAGTCAACTCCTACTGGTCGTGTATACTTCTTCGATCCTGTAACACAATCAAATACTGCTCTACATCTTTCAAGCCCATCTGGTTCATTCACTGCAAACACTTGGCTTCGTGGTCAGATTTCAGGACTTGATGCAAAGATCGTTTCGGTAGATAATCTGAAGATTGACACATTCAAGTCATTCATGAGCAAGCTTGAACTTCAGGATACTACAACTACTCTGACTGGTAAGCTTGCAACATCAGCATCTGCTCGTGATAGTGCATTCCGAAATGTCAATATCAATAGTGATACTGCTTACGACAATCGCCGCTATATCCTCAGCCGTTCAAATGAAGTATCGAATCTTTCAAGCGAAAAGTCTGCTGAATTCATTGCAACACTGACTAATGGCGCGAACCGTCGTCATTCACCTGCAATTGATAATGATAGAGCTGCAATATTTACTGTAGAGAATCTTATTAATAATGACTCAACAAATGAAGATTCTACAACAAATGGTAACGCACTAGCTCGATATATTCAGCGTACGGTAACACTTGCTGAAGGTCAGGATGCAGAAGATCTCAAGGTATTCATCACTGCATACAAACCATCAACCGCTGATATTAAGATCTATGTCAAGCTTCTTAATAATGATGATGGTGATACTATCGATGATAAAACATGGCTTGAACTTTCACAGGTTACATCAACAACAGTTGTTTCAGACTCAGAAAATACTGAAGACTTCCGCGAGTTCGAATATGGTATTCCTACTGCAAGCTTGACTGGTGCAAGTGGTGAAGTTCAGTATACTGATAATAGTATTACATACACTGGCTTCAAGCGCTTCAAGATCAAGGTTGTTCTTCTCTCAACATCGCCTTCACGCGTTCCAAGACTAAGGGACTTCCGTGCAGTTGCACTCCAGATTTAAGGTGTAAGAAATGAAGTTGCAACCAATCAATGATATTGAAGGTTTTAAGAAAGACGTGGATTCAGGAGCTGTGCTTGCTGTGGATAACAGAGGCCTCGATGCTTACAAGAGAAAGAAGAAGCAACAAGCAGCTGTGCTTGATGATATAAATAGTATTAAAGAAGAATTGACAGAGCTTATAGGAATGATCGAGTTGATTCTTTCCTCACAACAAGGTAAATAAGAATGGCGCTTTCAAACACATCACTTGCAAATACATTTAACCAGTGGAGAGTCAACACGAACCTTGTGACGGATCGTGTTAATACTATTGCTCCATCTGCAAATACGATCAGTGCGAATAGCGTTACTTCAAATACTCTAACGATTAATGGTTCGTTGACAATTCCAAACGCTTCGATTGCAGCTACTAAGGTTACGTTCCTAGCAAATACGAACACCTATATCAACACAAAAGAAGATAAGGCAACTGCAAATAGCCGTCTCGCCAATACTAACTCTTATATTGGCACGAAGCTAAACACCTCTTCATATACTACAGCTGATGTACAAGCAAAAGCAGCACTTGCAAATACTAATGCATATATTGCAACGATGATCACGGTAGCAAATACTGTTGCTGGTTATATCGCAAAGACAGCAGGCGGTATCAGTTCGAATACTTACTTTGGTGCTGGTGTAGTCGATAAAGCAGCAATTGGCGCAAGTGCAGTAGGAGAAGGCGAACTTGCCGATAGTTCAGTCTCATATAATAAGCTCAATGCAAACACTGCGCATACAGATCGAAACAATAACTTCACGGTCGCTCAGCGTGGCACTATTAGTGATCTTGGCGTTTATCATGGTCTTGCTGGTAATACAGTTTCTCTTACATTGACGAATGCTAATCACTATAAGTTGACAACGAATGCTAACCTGACAGTTGCAAATCCAACTCTGACAAACTCAGTTGGTCAGTCTGGTTCACTTACATTTACCTCTAATGGTAGCTATACTGTATCTTGGGGTTCATACTGGCGTTTTGCTACAGGAACAGCTCCAACATTTTCAACGACTGCTGGTAAGCAAGATCGTGTCGACTACTACGTTTATTCTTCAAACACAATTCATGCAGTTGCTACGATTGATCTCCTTGGCACTGCATAAGGAGTTATAAGTATGCCAGTTTTTGACGATCATCAAAATATACTTGGTGCCGCAGGTGCGTCTGGTGCTGGTTACACCATCGACCAATCGATCCGGTTAAACCGGGAAGACAGCGCATATCTAACCCGCACCCCTACCTCTACGGGCGATCAAAAGAAGTGGACTACATCCTTCTGGTTCAAGCGTCACAAGACGGGTCTGCTAAGTTACTTGATGACTGCGGGAAATACCAGTACAAATAACGGCATTGCCGCCATTTATATAAACACCGACGACCGAATTTACACCTATTTTGACACCACGGGTGCCAACCCGGTCGGATCGGTCAACGCCCTAAAACTTAGAGACCTTTCAGCTTGGTATCATATAATCTGGGCCGTTGATGCTGTTAATACCACGCAGCGCATCTGGGTAAACGGCGAAGAACTAAGTCTACCCCCATCTCTGAATCCACCGAATTTTGCATACGATATGAACGCCAGTGGCGGTGGTAAACGAATGTCCTTTGCAATAAGTGCGTGGGGTCATACGACGAATTTTGGCAACGTTTATGCAGCCGAACTTCATCACCTTGACGGCCAATATATTACTGACCCAACAACTTTTGGTGAATATGACGACAATGGTGTGTGGCGTCCGATTGAAGTTACCGGGCTAACCTACGGCACCAACGGCTTCTACATCACAGGCGAGGACAGTGCCGATCTCGGCGCAGATTACTCCGGCAACGGGAATGATTTCACTTCGGCAGGGCTGACCAGTGCGGATCAGGTTACTGATACGCCGACTGATAATTTCTGTACGTGGAACGTACTCGACAAAGGTAACATTACTACGGCCGACGGAAATTTAAACACTACGTCGGGGGCAGATCAGGCTGGTATTCGCGGAACAATTGCAATACCGCAATCTGGTAAATACTACTGGGAAATAACTTGTAATACGCTTGGTTATCAAAATCAAATCGGACTGGCAAGTAGTTCAAAATCTATGACGAATGTGAATGACGTAGGTGCAACGGTAAGCAACCGTGGCTGGGGATTTGGGTCTTGGTTTGACACCAATAACGGGGGTGTAACCAAAGTCCAAACTGATTCGGCCGGCGGCAGCGGCGCGAACTGGACTGGCGTAGGCAACCCTGCTGCAACCGATGTTTTGATGGTCGCTTACGACAGCGACAACGGTTCGCTTTGGTTTGGAAAAAATGGAACGTGGTTTGATAGCAGTGGAACCGCAAACCCTGCTACAAATACTGACCCTCGATTTAGCGGATTAAATGACGGCACAGAGTGGTTTGCGTTGTGGGCTGGGAAAACCACCGGTTCACCTAACTACACAGCAAACTTCGGCCAACTTGGCTTCACCTACACTCCGCCCACCGGCTTCAAAGCCCTGTCTACCGCCAACCTGCCTACGCCGACGATCAAGGACGGCTCGGCGTATTTCCAGACGACGCTGTATACTGGCAATGGCACAGCTATTGGTTCTGGGGGCAACGTAGTATCTCAAAGCGGTAATAGTACATTTCAGCCTGATTTTGTATGGATAAAAAGCAGATCAGCAGCAACCGATCATGCGGTGTATGATGCTGTCCGAGGTACAACACAAGAACTTATAACCAACGCTGTTACTCCTGAGGCTACACTAACCGAAGGATTATCGACGTTTGGTACGTCCGGGTTTACTTTAGGAAACGATGCAGCAGTAAACACTAACGCTGCTACCTATGCAGCATGGCAATGGAAAGAAGGCGCGACCCAAGGCTTTGACATCGTAACCTATACGGGTGACGGCGATGCCGCAAGTCGAGCTATTGCTCACTCTCTTGGTGTTGCTCCTAAGATGGTGATTGTCAAATCACGCAACA
>Ga0070749_10001898_pt1 | contig 14121 bp, 16 predicted proteins | sample VirMetDEL_Nov_18_FD_75180 | JGI IMG/M metagenome (GOLD analysis project Ga0070749, IMG submission 75180) | Aqueous microbial communities from the Delaware River and Bay under freshwater to marine salinity gradient to study organic matter... | ecosystem: Environmental > Aquatic > Marine >...
CGGTCAAGGGACGGAAAGTGATGATCGTGCATACGTGGTCGGAGGCGGAACATTGCAAGGAATATGAGGGGAAACTCTTGATTGGCGGCGGCACGACGAGCGGATTGCGAGCGATTACCGTGTCGTATGTCCTGGGATTTCGCAAGATTCTTCTCTATGGATTTGATTCCTGTCTCGATAAAGACCAGGCGACGAAACGCTTTACCGGCGAGCAGGTCGAACGGCATAAAATTGGGGATGTCATTGTCAATGGGCGTCGATTCTGGACGAATGGCGCAATGGCCCAGCAAGCCAATGAATTTCAGGATTACTACACAGTCATGCCAGATATTCAGATCGAAGCTAAAGGCGATGGTTTGATTGCGGAAATCTTAAAGGCTCGACGCGAACGGGGGATGCCCGCATGACGGTTTCATTTTTCCACGAAGGCGATCACCGGATGGCGTCATATCGGTATCGGACGCTCATCCCGGCCAAACAAATTGGCGCAACGATCAACGATCCACAGGCACAGGTCTGGATCTTTTCCAAACCCTGTCGTGACGATCTGGACCGCTTACGACATGGGAAGTTGATTGGAAAGACCTGTATCGTGGATATTTGCGACCCGCATTATCCTCATGCCCAGCATTATGACGCCATGATTCGTGAAGCCCATGCAGTCGTAGCACCAACCGCATGGATGGCGGATTTGCTCATGGAGGATTTTCATCGTCCAATCACTGTTATTACCGATCCATACGAATTGCCGACGCAGATGCCGCATGTCAATGGCACGCGGCTCCTCTGGTTCGGGCATCCGAGTAATTTGGAATCCTTGCGCCGTGTCGAACCACTTCTGAAAGACTACGCGGTACGAGTGATGACTGACCCCGCCCACTACGCAGGGGCTATTCCGTGGAGTTTAGACGGGTTATGGGAAGAATTAACCTTTGCCGACATCGTGATTCTGCCGGAAACTGCGCCCTATAAGTCCCCGAATCGTGCCGTGGAAGCGGTACGAGCCGGATGCTTTGTCGTGGCAGAACCACATCCCAGCTTGCGTGGGTGGCCGGGAATCTGGATCGGCAATATGAAGGAGGGGATTGCATGGGCGAACGAGAATCGAGTGGCCGCACGGCAGCGTGTGATCCAGTCACAGGCATACGTCTTGGAGCAGCATTCCCCGGAGCGCGTGGGCAATGCCTGGAAGACCCTCACGATGGGGTACGGGTCCATCTCGGCTGCGGGCACAAACCCTGGGATGGCTGGATCAACGTCGATCAAGGACGGGCCGCACAGTATGCCGATGTCGTCGCCAATGTAACGGCGTTGCCCTTTGAGGAGAATTTTGCCGATCAAATGGTGGCCATTCATCTTTTGGAGCATTTTTATCTCTGGGAAGTGCCGACCTTATTGGCTGAATGGAAACGAGTCTTGAAACCTGGTGGGCAATTGATTGTCGAATTACCATCGCTCGAAGCGGTCTTTGCGTATCTGGCGAAAGCCCTTGAAGCGCAGGTCGAGGATGTGTGGGCACAAATGTCATGGTGGGCACTGTATGGCGATCCACGGTATCGCGATCCCGCGATGGCGCATAAGTGGGGCTATACCAAACGGATGTTGCAGCAAACCTTGGAAGAAGCAGGTTTTGTTCAGGTGACGTTGGCTCCAGCCCGGTATCATCTCAAACAGCGGGATATGCGAGCCATCGCAGTCAAACCATAATGGAGGATGCATGTCACTCGCAGGCACGTTAGCACAGGAAATGCAGGAGCATGGGGAGAAACCGGCCTTTATTCAATTTTCGCAAGTTGCGAAACATTTGCCCAAGAAAAGCGAAGAAGCAGGGCATTATGTCTCCATTGATGTCGATTATGTCGAGATTCGGCAACCGGGAAGCGTGGATTCCGTGAAGTTCCCCGTGGATGAATGGCTCCAGCAGAATAAGCGGGAAATCGCAAACGGGCGGTTGCCGGCGCATTTTGCGCAATACTATGAAAAGGCGTACAAAGCCTGGAAAGATGGGCAGGAGATTCCCATTGAAGGCACTCCCATCAAAGGCTGGCAATTGATTCCGCCTTCACAGCAACAAGCTCTCCTTTCGACGGGTATGAGAACCGTGGAAGAAGTGGCGCAGATGAATGAAGATGTGCAGCGTCGAGTCGGAATTGGCGCAGCCGGGATCAAGCTCAAAGCGAAACATTGGTTGGACGCGGGCAAAGATCGTGGGCCACTCAGCACGAAATTGGCGGCATTGGAATTAGAGAATGCCGCACTCAAAGAGACCATCAACACCTTACAAGCGAACGTGAAATCCCTCATGGAACAGCAGGAACGGCCACAACCATCAGGGACGGGCGTTGTCGAACCCATTAGTGCCGCCGATATCTTAGACGATGAGGAGACCAAACCGCGTGGACGATCAGGCAAGAAGTAAGAGAGGAGTCCCATGTCACTCTTAACCATCGTGCAATATGTCTGTGGGCGGGTCAATGTGCCGGTCCCGTCAACGGTGTACGGCAGCGTCGATACGCAAATTATTCAGATGTTGCGCTTGTTGGAAGAAGAGGGCAATGACCTGTCGCAACGTGGCGATTGGGAAGGCATCACGTTTGAAGCTACCCATACGACGACGGCGGCGGAAGATCAAGGGGCGATGACCTCGATTGCCACCAATGGCTTCCGGCATATCAAGACGAATACCTTCTGGGATCGGTCTAGTTCGTTGCCGGTACTCGGTCCATTGACGGATACGCAATGGCAGACGTTGAAGGGGCTCAATACGACGGGGCCACGGTATTACTACCGCATACGGGGTGGCCATCTTTTGATTAATCCGACGCCCGCTGCCAGTCTCTCATGGGCCTTTGAATACGTGTCGAAGAATTGGATTCTCAATGGCGCGACCTACAAACAGTATTTTACCGCTGATGACGATACGGTCCTCTTGCCAGAGGATTTGGTCATCATGGGGTTGCGGTGGCGATGGAAGAAAGAGAAGGGGTTGGATTACGCAGAAGATTTTGAAACGTATGAAGCACAAATCAAGCAGCAACTAGGGCGTGACGGCGGCAAGCCGATTCTCAATATGGGCAATATGCAACGGCAAGCCAAACCTGGCATCTTTGTGCCGGATTGGAGTTGGAATCTATGAGGCGTCCACAACGCCAACGGGTCCAGAAGCGTGTTCAGATCAGTCATACGCGATCCTATCCGCCTCCTGTGGGGGGATGGAATGCACGGGATGCGCTCTCTGCCATGAAACCGACAGATGCGGTGACATTAGAAAATTGGTATCCCACGCCAACCTATGTTGAATTCCGAGGTGGCTATAGCAGTCATGCAACGGGGATGACCGGTAATGGAAAAACCTTAGCGGTGCATCACGATCTGGATGGGACAGATACCTTATGGTGTGCGACCTCCAGTGGAATTTACAATGTGACCAGTGCGGGAGCCGTTGGTGCAGAGGCACTCGCTCGTACAAACGGCAAGCATCAATCCGTGTCGTTTAATGACGGAACCAATAGCTGGCTTATTCTTGTGAATGGGACGGATGACCCAGCCTATTATGATGGCACGACCTGGACGGCTGTGGATGAACTAACCAGTCCAGCCCTGACCGGCTATACCGGCAATGCCGTCGAGCAATTTGTGTCCGTCAATGTCTTCAAGGGACGCCTCTTCTTTATTCCCATCAACAGCCTGTCATTCTGGTATCTCTCGGCGGGTGTGGCTGGAGGAGCCCTCACGGAATTTTCATTAGGGGGAGAAGCCAAACGCGGTGGATACTTGATGGCGATGGCGACCTGGACACGCGATGCAGGAGACGGCATGGATGATTTGGCCGTCTTTATCACGAGTGAAGGTGAAGCGATTGTCTATCAGGGGAACAACCCGTCTTCCAGTGCGGCTTGGGCGAAGGTGGGCACCTTCAATATCGGGCGTCCGATTGGACGACGGTGTATTGTCCAGTATGCCGGAGATTGCGTCATCATTACTGAAGATGGCGTCTATCCCCTCTCGGCTCTCCTCCAAGCGGGAGAAGCGAAACGCGACAAATTCGCCTTTTCCTTTAAGATTGAGAACGCCTTTACGGATTCCGCACGAGCCTATCAAGGGAATTTTGGATGGGAAGCCATCGTCTATCCCGCGCACAATGCCCTTCTTGTCAACGTGCCATTATCGGAAGATGGGACGCATCATCAATATGTGATGAATACCATTACCAATGCCTGGTGTAAATTCACAGGATGGGATGCGGAAACCTTTGCCGTCTTAGGCAGTAAACTCTACTTTGCCGATGCCACCGCCGTCTATCAGGGATGGAATACCACAGCGGATAATGGCACGAACATTGTCTTTTATGGCAAACAAGCCTTTCAGGATTTCGGCATTGCCAGTAATAAATCGGTAAAACTCTTCATGCCGATCCTCAGTGTCAATGGCAATGTGGCCTATGCCGCAGGTGTTGATGTGGACTTTGAAGATGACGAGATTACCACGACGGTTTCCTATAGTGTGGCCGAATCTGCACTCTGGGATACGGCTGTTTGGGATGCCGGCTTGTGGAGATCTGGGCAGGAAATCGTGAAGCAATGGTCGAGCCCATCTGAATGGACGGGGCGATGGCTTTCGGGCAAGCTGAAGATTGTCAGTACAGATTTAGTCTGTCAGTGGATGGGAAGCACCATGATTTTCGAGGATGGGGGACCCCTATGAGTCTGACCTTTTCCGTTGAACCACTCTCACACTGTTGGGATGAGATGGTGGCGTTGGCCCATGAGCATTGGAAGGAAACAGAGGGCTATCGACACAATCAACCATTCTGTCCGAAGCGGGAACGCTATGACGCCTATGACAAAGCTGGCTGGTACTTTGAGGCAGTCGCCCGCGACCAGGGTCGGATGGTGGGCTATGCCGGGATGTATGTCGTCCCGTCGATGCACACCCAGCAATTGATTGCGACGGAAGATGCCTGGTTTCTCTTACCGGACTATCGGAAAGGTCGAAATGCCATTCGATTCTATCAATTTGTCGAAGAGGAATGTCGGAAACGTGGCTGTGTGGAAATCACGATGAGCGCGAAGTTGACCAATGCGGCGGGCCGTATTCTGGAATATCTGAAATTCCAGTGTGTGGAGCGTCGATTTAGTAAATCGTTACAACCAAAGGAGTCTGACCATGTGTGCACCGAGCCCTCCTCCGGCACCTGATTATACGGGCGCAGCCCAGGCGCAAGGCGAGGCCAATGTGGAAGCGGCTCGCGTCCAAGGGCAGATCAACAACCCGAACGTCTATAACCCTTATGGGACACAGACGGTCACATGGGGCAATTTCGATCAGTCCGGGTATGACCAAGCTATGCAGCAGTATCAACAGGATCTCGCCAATTGGAATCAACTCCAGCAGAGCGGGACGGGAGGGCTCTTTACCACACTCAACCCTCGCCCGGTTGCGCCGGATCGTTCGAGTTACATGCAATATCAGGATACGCCAACGATTACACAAACCTTTTCCCCACAGCAACAAGCCCTCTTCGATCAGCAGATGCAACTCAAGCAAATGCTGGGTGGTGTGGGATTGCAAGGGGCTGGATCATTAGGGGACATCATCGGCAAGAGCGTTGATTTCTCCGGGGCTCCGGCCATGCCTGGAGACTATGGACAACTTCGGCAGCAAGCCGTCAATGAATTGATGTCCCGTCCGACAGAGGATTATGGGCGAGCCGTCGATCAAGCGCAGAGTGATTTAATTGCCGCAGGGATTCGTCCCGGCACGAAAGCCTATGCCGATAAAATGGCTCTCTTACAGCGTGGTCTGACGGATGCGCAGATGCAAGCAGGCGTCAATGCTCGCAGTGTGGCTACACAAGCCTATCAGACAGATATGGATCGGCGGAAGCAATTCATTACGGAACTCTTAGCGCAACGACAAGTTCCGCTGAATGAAATCACGGCCTTGATGTCAGGGTCGCAAGTCTCGAATCCCTTTGCCATTCCGACCTATGCGCAGAATGCACAAGTCGCCCCATCGCCGGTCTTTGGAGCCACACAACTTGCCGGACAATATGGCACCGATGTCTGGAATGCGCAGCAAGCGCAACAGGCGAATCTGATGAATGGACTCTTTGGTCTTGGTGGCGCAGGGATGATGGCATATGCCATGAGTGACCGCCGCTTGAAATCGGATGTACGGCGGATTGGGACCCATTCATTGGGGATTCCGCTCTACGAATATACGATTGGTGGACATCGTGAAATCGGCGTCATGGCCGATGAAGTCGCGTCCGTGAAACCGGAAGCCGTCGCGCAATTGCCGAACGGCTACTGGATGGTCAATTACGGCATGATCGGGAGGGCCTAACATGAATAATGGAATGTTTCTCAATGATCCGAATCTGCCACCCTTGATGAAACCGGAATCCATGCCGGTTGATCCGCAGCAGTTAGCGGCACAACAGGCCAAACAGAAACTCATGCGAGCCATGATGTTTCAGCAAATGGGGAAAGCCTTGCAGGGGATGGGGAACCGCCCTGTTTCATTTGGAAGCACGCGGCCACGCCCGCAATTCAATCCCTATGGACAGCCGATGAATGGAGGGTACTGATATGGCACGGGCCAGCGTCTTAGCCGGAGGACCGGGGATTACGCAGATTGATTCCCTTTCCACGCCCTATGGGTTGCGCGGCGAAGTCTCGCCAGATGAAGCCCTGGAATTGCAAGCGATCAACCGCCGACAGATGTTGGCGAATCTCTTGATGCAGCGTGGGTTGCAACAACCGCAGGGGCAGATGGCGGGGCGATTCTATGTGGCTCCATCGCCTGTGCAGGGCTTGGCGAATCTGGCGCAAGTGATGGCTGGGACCTATATCACGAAGCAAGGCGATGCCCAACGGCAAGAACTGGCCAAGCAAAGCCAGCAACAAGTACGTGATGCGCTGTCCAATTATTACCAACAACTCTCTCCGGTGGCCACGACGCAGGGAGCGCAAGGTCCAGGGGCACCGAAACCGACTGGGATACAGCGTGGACAAGGCTATCAACCTGAAGAAATGAATCAGCCGTGGACGGTGACGGGTTCTGACACATTAAAGGAAATGGTGGATCGGATTCCCGAATCCTCTCAACTCTATACCAAAGAGGGGCCGCGTCCGACTGGCACAGCGATGCAGGAACGGACACCGCAGGATAAACAACGGGCCTTGATGGAATTACTCGTGTCGAGTAATCCGCGTCTCGCACCTGTGGCGAACTTCCTGGCTGGGCAGCAGCGGTTCGACCAGGAACAGGCGGCGGAACAAGAGAAGATGAAGCAGGAACAGGCATTCCGAGCGCAGGAAGGTGAACTGACCCGTGATATTACCCGTCAACAACTGTCATTTGACAAGGAAAAATTCGCTAAGGAGCAAGAATTATCTCGTGAACGATTAAATAAGCCTGACTATACGACAGTTCCAGAGGGCAGTACGCTTTATAGCAAAGGACAACCTATTGGGCAGGGTGCTATGAAACCGCCTCCCATTAAGGAGGTGGGTGCGCCGAACAATCAAGAACAAAAAGTGATATGGAATCCAAAGACACAGCAATATGACAAGATTGGTTCTGCAACAGGGAAATTTTCTCCGACCTCTATGGTCTCGATTGACCAACGACCAATGCCACCAGAGGCATTGAAAATGCAAGATGAAGCCTTGCAAGCCATTAACACGGCAGCCTCAGTTCGAGTGGATGCGCAAGCATTACGGACGCAACTGGAGAAAGGGGAACTCAATCTTGGAGCGTTTTCAAATTGGTGGTCAGCCGGAAAGAACAAACTTGGGTTAAGTGATCCTGAGAGTCGGAAATTTCATTCCTTTATGACGACAGTGGAGAAGATGCGCAATGATTCACTTCGTCTGAATAAAGGAACCCAAACGGAAGGGGACGCACAGCGGGCATGGGATGAATTATTCCAATCCTTCTCGGACCCTGCATTAGTCAAAGCACGACTTGCCGAAATTGAAGCTCTCAACGAACGTGCGGTTGAATTTCATAAACAGCGAATTCAGATGATTCGTGATAATTATGGGAAAGTGCCGCTCAATACGAGTGGGGTTGAACAACCACCGACAGCAATTGGCGCAACTCCATTAACAGCAGATGAGCAGCGTGAATTAGAGGAGTTACGGAGGTGGCGTGATGGGCGATAGAGAAGAACTCCAGAAACTTCGCCGCCTGAAAGAGTTAGAAGATAAAGCCGCTGGGAGTTCCCTACCCTCGACTCCTCCACCAGCACAAGAAGCGAATTGGATGGACCGTCGTCTGGGGGGCTGGGGTGGGAGAGTTTTACTAGGAGCCGCCTCGCCGATCCTTGCCGCGACTCAAGTGTTCGGTGGAGAGCCTGGGCGTCAGTTTGTTGAAGATATTGAGGCCAGTAAGCGTCGAGGGATGCAGGCTGAAGGAAAAGAAGGATTTGATTGGTATGGATTGCTTGGATCGGCCATTCCATCAACTGGAGCCGCCAAAGCCGTGACCTCCATGCTACCCGCCGCACAAGGCGTTCTTGGTCGTGCAGGAACCGGGGCCGCCATTGGAGGAGCTGTCTCGGCTACCCAACCTGTTGAGGGAGAGCATGGAGATTTCTGGAAACGAAAAGCGGCACAAGTTGGCATAGGGTCACTCTTGGGGGGACTCTTTTCACTGGGGACTGATGCTGCGCAAGGTGCCTACCAATTCGGGAAGAAACTCATTGCACCATTTTCTGAAAGCGGGCGTACAAAAATCCTATCAGATTATCAATCGAAACTCTTAGGAGACTCAAAAGATATAAAAGACAAAGTGATTAATGCTCTTGCTCAGCGGAAGGAATTCATACCAGGGAGTCGTCCAACATCAGGAGAAATCGTCAGTGAAATCCCTGGAGCGACAGGGTTAGCCGCCCATCAACAGGTCACGGCAAAAACAGAAGGCTTAAGTCCTCTCTTTCGGGCGAGATCCGCAGAACAGGAAGCAGCTAGGCGTAATCTCCTTGTTCCCATTGCCCGCAACCAGGGAGCTTTGGAGGGTGAGCGTGCAATACGAGATACCATTACAGGTCCGATGCGTGAACAGGCGTTATTGAAAGCCAATGCGGGAACGGCTCGTGCCCTTTCGACGCGGACTTCGAAAGTTCCACAAGAAACAGACGCCTTACGTACTGCCGTCGAACTACATGGCGTGCCTCCGAAGCCATTACAGACAGGCATAGAAAAGTTTGCCGGTGAATGGAGTCCCACAGTTCCACTCAAACCTGCAACGATTACTAAAGGCATTCATCGCATATTAAATAAACCGGGCATACGAGCATCAGATGTCGTGCGCAATACGATGTCAGCACTAGATGACAAATTGAATAGTATTGCCAATAAGCGAGGTGCGATTGATGCCAGAGATTTGTATATGGTTCGCAAAGAGGCGGGGAATATCGTTGAAAAGTTCTCGCAGGAATCAAAAACCTTCGATCAACGACTTACATCAGGGTTAGTCAAAACAGTCCAAACTGCGATTGACGACGCGATCGAACAAGCGGGCGGTGTTGGATGGAAAGCCTATCTGGGCAAATACCAAGAATTGTCAAAACCACTAGCCCGTATGGAAGCTGGGCAAGAATTGGAACGAGCCCTTACTTCGTCATTGGGCACGACGGAACGTGGAACCACATTCGGGAATGTCCTGCGCACAAAACCAGAACTCTTGGACGCACTGACATCCCAGGATAAGAATGCCGTCGCTAATATCACAGCCGATCTTTCACGACGCGATGCATTCAAGCAATTGGCACGAGGCACACAGTTGGGACGGGCCGGGGCGATGGGGGACATTGACCAAATTCCAACCTTACTTGACCGACGCATGATGATTGCCAATTATCTGATGCGTCATGCGGGAATTGAACCAGCCGGTGACCGCATTGCTCGCACGGCTGCCTCACAATATCTGAATCCTGATGAATTGATTAAGTCACTCATGCGACAACAGCCAGTCCCTCGGTATCAACCAATCATTCAGGCGTTAATGCAGCGTATTGTGCCTGTCGGCGCGGAAACTGCCGTGGCCCAGCAATTCTAGGAGGAAACTATGGCCTTCAACGGAGCCGGGGTCTTTGTCATTGATTCAACGGGACAACCTGTGGTCAGTGCCACGACCATTTCATCATCGGTCTTTAATGCGTTCACGGCGGATGTCGCCACGGGTCTCTCGACCTGTATTACCAAAGACGGCCAGCAAACCGTGACCGCGAATATTCCGTTCGGGGGCTTTAAGCTCACTGGTGTCGGGGCCGCAACAGCCCGTACCGATGCGGCGACCTTGGCGTCTATCCAAGATGGGACCGGGGTCTATGTCGCGACGGTGGGCGGGACGGCGGATGTCATTACCCTCACCCCCTCCCCTGCGATTACCGCCTATACAGCGGGGCAAACGTTTCGCTTTCTGTCGAGTGGAGCCAATACGACGAATGTCACGGTTAATATCTCGGCACTGGGGGCCAAGGACATTACCAAGAACGGCACCACGGCACTCGCTGCTGGGGATATTCCGTCTGGCATGATGGTAGGGATCACCTACGACGGGACGCAATTTATTTTAATTGGTACTGCAACCTTAAATAGCGCAGGCTTGATTTCTGGACGTGCCTATACGGCGGTTAATTCCGTTTCATATAGTGCAACTCCGACGATTGATGCGTCGTTGTCGAATTATCACGAAGTTGGAGATTTGACAGGCAACATCACGACATTGACGATTTCCAATGCAGCGGCTGGGCAGACAATCACGATTCGATTTAAGCAAGATGGAACTGGCGGGTACACGGTAGCGACCCCGAGCGGAGCTAAAATTAGTGGGAGTGTAGATACAACGGCAAGCGTGGTATCACATCTAACCCTTACCTATTCTTTGGCAGATTCCCGATGGGAAGGATACTATTCAACGGTGCCAGTATGAGTGTAGCCTCACGTTCAATGGTTGGTGGAGTGGTCAAGCCGTTGCTAGGTGGCACGTATGACAATACGACGAGTGAAGTGCCGCAAAATTACGGTTTTGTGGTCAAACAAAGCGGAACGATTGAGAATGTGAATGTACCAGGAGCTGACAATCCTACAGAAACTCATCGTTGGGATCGCTCATTCAATGCGGTCGCTGGTAATACATATTGGGTGCGGTTTACAAGAACTGCTGGGTCGTCAACTGGATACGCTGGAGCTACAGAGGGGGCATGGCATGCGTTAAGCTCCGATAGATACTGCGTGTACGATTCGCTGTACGTGCTTTCGTCCTCATCCGGTACGTACACGGTAGAAATTGCATTGGATTCTGGCGGGTCACATATCGTAACGAGTGGAACATATGTTGCTGGAACTATACAATATGCTTAGTAACCAAGGAGAATCTATGGACTGGAACCCACACGCATACATGGGTTATGTCGATACGTTCCAACCAAACAAGTACCATACATCCCAAATTCAAGGCCCGACCGGCAAGTTTGAAACCTCGCCGGAAGGGCTAGGGGCTTCAGCGAGAGTTGGGCCTGGCGGGCTGTTTTCGTTGGGGGCTCAATATGGGTACAAGATCCCAGAAACGCCCATTACCATCACCCCCTCGGCAGGCATGGCGTATGTTGACCAGCCCATGAGAGAATTGCCACTTAAGACACCGTTTGCGCTTGGGTTGCAAGCTGGCATAGATATCCCTAAAACAAAGGCCAAACTCATCGCTGAATATCTACATTTGTCGAACGCTGGGCTGAAACAGCCGAATATCGGGATGGATATGGGATCCATTATGTTAGGGTATCCGTTGGAGTGGGGGCAGTAATGGCTGTGATCACGCTAGATAAAACAGCCTACCGGAGTCTTCGTACATGAATGTGCGATCCAAGTCCGATCTTCCTATTCTCGCTGATTTTACGAGTGGGCATGGGACACCGCTTGTAGTCAATCAAGCTACAGGGCGCGGTTATGTCCTGCTTGATGATGGCACGATTGCGCCATTGAACAACCGATGGGTTGATGTGGCCGATTACGCCTCATTTGAGGCCGCCGTCACCGCCATCGGCTCCACTGTCACGACGCTCCTGATTGGCACCTCACAATCTGTTACGTCCAACGTGACTGTGCCGTCCACTTTGACGCTGTTTTTTGTGGGGAGTGGACAATTATCTGTCGCCTCCACCAAAACCGTGACCATCAACGGGCCGATTGTCACCGACATCCGCCAAATTTTTGCTGGTTCAGGTACGATTGCAGGCTTGGGCAAGGTGCCAGTGCTGTATCCAGACTTCTGGGGGACCAATACCACGCCAGGCACGACGGATATGACGGCGGCGATTCAAGCGGCTGTCGATGTGCGAGAAGCGGCTGGCTTTGGCGAGGTTTATTTCCTTCCACAAGTCTATCTTACGTCATCAACCATCACCGTTGCAGGTCATCGCATTCGTCTCATTGGGAAAGGCCGTCATGCCACCAAGATTCTCTATAACCCTTCTGGGGCAGGAACGGCGATCAAGTTTTATATTGACGACAATACCGACATCGTACAGTGCGGGTTGGAAGATATTGGGGTTGTGAGCAGTGACACCACCTATCAAAAAGTAGCGATTCAACTTCGGAAAGTCACAGAATTTACCTTACACAATGTCGCCGTAGGCTCTGGTGGGTACGGCAGTTTCACGGGGGCGGGGAGTATTGGCCTGCAGATCCAAGGGCATGATGTCAGCGACGTTGAACGCCTCACCATCAATGCCGACCAACCTATCTCGATTGAGGACAACCCGAATAATGATTTTGATCTCGACGCCTGGACCTTCCGTACCATCTATCTCCTCTCCAAGTCCGATCATACCTATCCCAATATCAGTATCGCGACTGGTATCAACGTGACCAATGTTGTATTCGATGGACTATACATGATTTATGGCAGCGACGGTGTGCAATGGATTGATACCACGTCAACTGCTCGAAGTGCCTCAATCCTATTTCGCAATGTGCGGTGGGAGCAATCCACGAATGCGTCAGGCTATATCTTTGACCTGGAATCCAATTTCGGAATGAACCATGTGACGCTGGAAAATGTGGTTTCAGGGGCCAATCTCGCCGCGTACAACGGCTTCAAGTTCCGCAAAGTACGGTATCTGACCATCATCAATTCGGAATACTCCAACACCTTGGATGCCTTTGATATTGATGACGCCTCATCTACCAATGCCCGACTCATCAATGTCGCGTTTCCACATGCCACCGGCAAGCTCCCGAATACGTATACGGCGGCTGACACAACGCCCTCCGTGCTAGGAAGCGACTATCTGGTGCTGACTAACGGCGGGGCGGTCACGATTACAGATTTAGATGTCATCCTAGAAAACGGAAAAGTGGTTACGCTAATCTTTACCGATGGGAACACCACGATTCAAGACGGATCGAACTTTCAATTAAGCGGAGGAGCCAATTTTACTGGATCAGCAAACGATACGCTCACGCTGCGGTATTACGACGGCGTGTGGTATGAAATGTGTCGCAGCGTGAACTAGCACGGCTCCTTGGGCATCTGCGGCGTAAGGTTCTGCAACATCCCTGTCCGGCCCTGGCTATCCGACCAGAGATAGGCATCCATCCCTGGGAGTTGCTGATAGATGGTCGTGTTGCCGTCACTGTCGCTGCCCAAGTAGGTGGATTGGGCATACAGCACATGCGAGAACGTCGAGCAAATCACAAACCCAAACACCATTCCTAAACAGAATAAGAGCAATCCTTCCCCCTTCGTCATACTGCCTCCTTCGGGTAACAAGTTGGACAATACTGCGCCGTCCTGCCTTCACACCACTGACACAACGCCGTAGGCCCTGCATCATACTTAACCCGTATCCGCACCCCACAGCCTTGGTGGGTACAGGTCCCGACACGGTATAGTTCCTTGGTATATGTTTTGGCCCCTGGCTTGGTACAGATGCATGGCTCCATGTCGCAGATATAGCATCTACTCATCCGTGGAACCTCTTCTGTTTGAGTTTGGCATTGCGCAGCCAGTTGGATAAGGTTTGGTTCCAATCCTTTTTCTTCTCGCCGTTGCTCTTGGCCCAACTCGCCATCAAGCCCAGTTGTTCTCCCAGATTAACGCCAA
>Ga0070749_10001900_pt1 | contig 14119 bp, 17 predicted proteins | sample VirMetDEL_Nov_18_FD_75180 | JGI IMG/M metagenome (GOLD analysis project Ga0070749, IMG submission 75180) | Aqueous microbial communities from the Delaware River and Bay under freshwater to marine salinity gradient to study organic matter... | ecosystem: Environmental > Aquatic > Marine >...
ATTTCTTATGATTCTTTATAGATATCTCGCCAATCTTTGACATTTTTAAATGAATTTTTTTTATAATATTTTAAACCAAATGTTTTACATTAAAGTCAATTTTCATTTTGTCGAGTACGTCTTCAAAACCAAAAAAGATGCTATCATGTATTTGGTTAAATATTTGGAATCGGAAAGCTTTGAAAATCCTGTCGAGCTATTGAAAAATGCGAAAAAAATACAAAAGGACGATATAGACATCATAGAAGTCCACACATTTACATTTAAGATATTCAAAATGTATGAACATACATTCTGTTGTCTGTGTAATGATTCCATGTCTTCCAAGAACCTGTTAGAATGTGGTCATGAAGTCTGTGTTCCTTGTCTTTCAAAACTGAGAAAGAACGAATGTCCGGTGTGTAGAGCACCGCTCAGTGGAGATATTATAACAGATGAAATTCTTTGTAATATCTTACAAAGAACTGAATTAGACGAACAAGAACAAAGGGACCAAGACCAAGTTATGGCATTAGCAACAGAGATGGGTTACAATCCAAACGAACTATACTAAAGAACGATCCATTATTCCTATTTCATTTACTCTTTTTTGAATATCTTTGAGACGCACCTGGTCTTCTTTGTTCATCTGATAAGGCGAAGATTCTGAAATACATTGGAAAGAACAATAGCATCCTTTCCAACCTCCTTCTTTGGCGGGATATCTAACAGAATGCGAGAGGTCTTGAATGATTCTGTTGCAACTATCACATTTTCCCGAAAACCAGTCAATGGGAATGTCACCCTCGTCCTCTTCTGCATCTCTACAGAGACATTGTAACATTCTACAGGGTCCTTTACCTTCTGGGTTGGCAACACAGTCTCTTTCACTGAAACGATTTTCCGGTCCCCATACTCTAAAACTTTTGTTATACGAGGTGTCCTTGTCAATGATGTCACTGATGCTGGCCGAGAACATGTTTATCATTTTTTCCATATCTCCTTGAACATTCAATTTTTCCGATTCTTCTACAAGCTGTTTCATGAAAATATCTTTTCTATCCAAATCTAATCCAAGACTTACATTTTCTAAATAACTCCTGTTCTCTCCTTCTTCAACACTAACCCAATCAGGTTTCTTCGCTTTTATCTTCATGTTGCGCTCTATATAGTTCATCACACTTGTGAGTTTCTTTCCTGTTTTAGATTCAAACATGTCCAAATGTTCTTTCAAATCTAATAAATCGTCGTTGGTCATCTTATCTTCGTATGCATACAACAGATTGGGCATAATCAGAGAGAACGAAATGTTTCCCATAATTTGCCCCATTATGAACTTAATATCGGAAATATAAGAGCAATTCTGAACAACATAGTGCAAATCTTCGCGAGTACAAACAAAGGTTTCGAGAGCGGTGACAAAGCTGACATCGGGGTCATTTGAATTCAAATCGAAAGCACTGAGGATATAATAAATGGTTTTTTCTGTGGAATTTTTTTTTCTCATTAAAGTGATAGCCTCACCTAACCTGTTAACATATTCATCTGGGTCTTGGGAAAGAGCTTCAAGATAGTTTTTAAGGTCAACATCACGTTGACCTTCAATCATTTTCGCAAGGGTATCCATTTTTTGTGACCAATATTTAAAAAAAATTCAGTTTAAAATGGATGTGCTTATCGCAAAATTGCATAATTTAGATATACCAGGAGAAATCAATTATACGGATATAGTTTTGGAATTACATAGGTCAGCAAAATCCACGAGAGGCAAATACATAAACTACATAGTTCACGGTATTAATATGGGGTTGATATCAATCGATAAGCTTTTCCACAAAAGCGTCGTGGCATGCTCCGATGTGAATCATTGTTTCCTGGTAGGTCTGTGTTTAAGAATGGGTGCCAATATACATAGATTTTACAATGACAAAAATATTGTAGCGTATATTGTCGACAAATACCATAATTATAACGAGGAATTGTTTGTTTTCTTGATTACGATGATGTTACTGAAAGGATTGACTTACAATGACTTTATCGACCGGAACTCGTCGAGCACGGTTGGTGATTACTTCAAAAGCAAATCTATACAGATATTCTTCCCTAAAAATATTAGACTCGCAAATCAACGTCTGCTGAATTTGTTTATGGATAAAATTCTCACTGATGATACTTATTACTATCAACCATATGAGTTAGTGGAGAATCTTAACGTGAATCTTGTCAATCAGAAAGTTGTCAAACAAGAAACAAAAAACTGTGAAGATTTGATGATGCAAGAAATCATTGATTCGTGTAACTTTAATCTTTTCATGACAGCCTTCGAAGCCACATACAATGTAACCTATTTCAATATACAACGTATTTGTGTTGAATTAAGAAAGGCAAATGAAGACAATGATGTTATACTCCAAAAACAGCTGATGGAAATGCTAAACTATCTACAAAGTAAGAAAATTTACATAGACGAATATCAATACACGTATATACGAGATGTTGCGTCGTCTCTCAAATACATCACGACAAAGAACATTAATACCAAAGTTAAGCAACTCCTGGCTACTCATATGAAAGAAAACGAGAATCCGATGTATACTCTTACAAAGTTGAAATTTCTACCTTCTTATGTATATGACCTGGATGAGTTTCAACTTGACAACATCAAATGTAAAGTTATACATTACAGAATAGAGAAAAATGGCATTGTTAATGTTATGGATAGAATATAAATATTTTAAGCTATATTTATATTGAAACAAGGTAGAAATTTACTTTCTTTTAGGTGTCTTTGCAGATTTCTTGTTTTTAGAGCCCTTGGGGCGTCCTGGTCCTTTCTTGGAAACACTCTTGGTGCGACGTCTTTTAGGTGTTTGTGCTGCTTTTACCTTTTTTGCTGACATGCGTTTTCTCATACTTGGTGTGTTATTTAATTTTTGCTTAATCATTTCTTTCTTTTCCCGAGCCAGACTCTTGGAAACTTTTGCCCATCTTCCGGATTTAATAACATAGAATTCAGAGTCCTTACCCATCGCAATAGAACCCTCTTTACATGTTTTGGGGTTGATGGGCGGTGCTCGTCTCTTGGGGTTCGCAGAAAGCTTGGGGTCAACGCTACAAGCGCGTTTTTTCATATTGTCAATGTTCAAATCTAACATTACATCATTATCTTTAGGCCTGGAAGGCAAATCTAATATAGGTTTATCTTCGTTTTCGTTAACCGCATTACCGTTGTATGATTGTGAGGCACCCATTTTATATTAAAAAAAAATATTTTTATAAAAATGTGTAGTATAGTTAGTTGGTGCTTCGGTAAATCATACTTTATCCAAAATTTTAGAGCGATAACAACAACCCTCACTGACGTTGAACGAAACTATATTAACCTTAGATATCTCAGATTGATAAAGAATCTGGAAGAAACTACCAAGAGATCCGGATTATTCTATTATCTGTTTTCCGGTCTTGTGACTACGGGTTCAATTATTGTTCCTTCACTAATATCAATACAAGACAGGTCATTCAAATATAACGCCACAGAACAAGAAAAGGAAGAACATAGCAATAACGTATACTGGTCAGTTTGGGGAATATCATTGGCTGTAACATTTTCCAACGCGTTTATCAAATTATTGCGTCTCGACCAAACTTTCATATCTCGTAATTTGCGTCTCAATCAACTCAGGTCAGAGGGAGTCATGTTCATCTCTAATATAGGGGATTATAATATTGAAGACAAAGATGAGTGCTTTAGACGTTTTGTTTCCAATATCGAGAAAATCAAAAATCTACAAATGAGTCAAGAATTTACGCAGAACGGAGAAATCACGAGAGAAACGACAACCATCAAAACTTCGAAACCAAATACCCAACAGATGACTGACGTAACTTCTGTTTAGTCTTGTATAGAACGTATAGAGAATATAATATCATATTTACCTCCTTGTAATTATACAACAGGTATAAAAACGAAAACATTTTAAATACTAAATCTTTTAAATGTTTGACATTATTCAGTTTTTCACGGCTTTTAGCGACCGCCCAGGCTACACAGAGCTTTTGGAGAAACTTAAGGACTCTTCAGAGTATGTATTTCAAGGCGGGTTTATAGAATTGAAAGGAGAAAAAATTCCCTCTTGTGGGTTCAAGTCGTCTCTTGACACCTTTAGCGACGAGCTCTTGAAACTGAATTGGGACCAGCAAGATGTAGAGGTCATGAAACACGCCATAGCTATGTATAAAAACGAGGACATCAATGACGATTTTCAAGCGTATTTGAAGTGTTTACTATGTAGAGATTTGTTTCCGGAGAAAACAGATCTATTCAATTTAATACTTGAAGATTTGGAGAAGGGGACTGATAATCGTGATAAATATGTTGATTTGTTTGATTTACAATCAGTTCATGTTAATGAATTGTTGTTTTCCATGATAGCTATATAAGTTGAACATCTTTGATAGAATAACTCGTAGTTTTTACAAATTTATCCATTCTGCGTTTAACCGCTCCTGGTTGCATTTTTTTCTTTGGAATGTATTGAGGATTGTCAAACACCAAGGCAGGACGAAAACTTAGTCTTTCTGGTATCGTGTATTTCGGATTCTGTAGCAACGAATAACTCACCAGATTCATATTTACGGGAGGTATGATAGCTGTTTTGTGCCAATCAAGATTGGTGCCTTCATGCTTTACTACAAAATCTTCCGGGGTTATCATGTCCATGTAGTTATCGTAGACATCCATGACTTCTACTGGGATTAGTTTAGATGAGCGTTTCGGGATAACCGATAGCAACTGATGGACTGCTGTTATCTCAATGTTGTTTTTCGGTCCAATATCTCTCAATTTGACCAAACGACCTTTCAATTTTTTCTTGTCAGAGTAAATCATATGCAAAATACTGTAAAGACTTTTACCAATCGGTGCGTAGATGTAAGGGTAGAAATGCGTATTGCTTACCATCTTGTAACCATCAGTGTAATACTTAAACACCCATTGCATGGTCTTCAAGAACTCAATTGACATCTTGCCTATCTCTGATTCGGTATAATATTGATTATCTTCGTATAATGAAGCTAATTGAGGTGTGCCTGGACAAAATTGTTTACAATACCACAAGTTGGTGAACTTTTGTTGGTCAAAAACACCATTATCTGACATACTTTTAACAAGTTCCGGATAAGGATACTTGTGTAAGTTTTGTTTTACTATCTTTGCCATTAATTTGTGCTCTACGTCGTTAAATTTCGACAGTATACTGTATACAACTTTGAAGTCAATGTCATCGTTTTCATCAACAATATGCTTCTTTATCGAAAGATACAATCGCATAAAAATCTCTATGTAATTCCCAATATCCGTGAAAGAAGGGAGTTTTGGCAAGAAATCATTGCCGGCAAACATGATGAGGACACTAAAGTCTTTTATCAGGCGACTTCGAACACAACCTTCAAATTCAAACTTGTCCTTTATCATTTCTCTCAAGCTGTCAATATTGACCAAAGAGCGGTAGTCTTCTCTCATGAGATAGATGTTCTCAAGCGGGGAGAGTAAACTTAACACGATAAGGTCAGAATCAAGACCATATAAAACGTGTGCTCCTTCTCCTTTCTTTATTTTGTTTTCCCGTATGTATTGGAATATCTTGTGTTCGCCTTCTCCGGGATCCAAGTGAGAAGAGTAGATGACATTCTTGGGAAGTAATTTTTTGTTATAGTTCATCCAAGTTCTTATTTTTTCATCAAGTTTTATCATTAGCTCGGTGCCAGGGGTAAATTGATTAGAATCAAAACTTATGGTGCGCGTGGCAGCGCTGATAAACCGTCTGCTTTTCTGCTGATTGAGCTTTGCAGCCACAGCCACTCCATCAGGAGCCAACACAAAGTTATCTGTGGGGGCGCAAACTTTCAAGACCTCTTCTATCTTATTTTGGATTTCTTTTATAAGAGTATTGGTGTCTTGAGGTGTCATCCCAGCTCCCTCAAAATCCCCATAACCATACACTTTCTGTGCACAATGATGGAAGATTCCATTGCAGTCAACGAACAAAGATGATACTTTATCCGGCAACTTTCGTTCGATGCACTTTTTGTAGTTCTTGGCTATATAGCCACCAAAAAACGATTCTATACCCATGGTTTTTATTTCATTATTTTATTATATTTATTCATTTTTGATATAATAAAATGAAAGGAGAAAATTTGACAAAAACCGGCCTTTCACTTTTTGCTATAGGATTGGTCATCCTCGTAGCATGGACGGTATTATATGATGAAGAAAAAAATATAACCATTGAAGGAAAATCTAAACCACAGGGGAACACATCCAAGGCATTGTTAACAACAGGTTCAGTGGTTTTGGGGTTCGGCTACGTGGCATGTCTGATAGGATTTGCTATAGCATCAGACTTTTTGAATTTTGCTTTAAAAATGCCTAAAACTAATTTGATTGAAACTTAAAAATGGATAATTTTTCATATTATGAATTTTTCTATTTTACATTTATGATGATAATAATATCCTATGTTTTGTTGGGTGCTAGAAATATTTATAACTCTGAATTCAATAGTAACTTTGAGATTAGACATTTACATTATGATGAACTACAAACTGGTGATGTGATTCTTCTCAACTATTCTGCTCCCGAAACAGTGTTCAATCAAGGATTGATATGTATGAAGTTTATACATGCTGCTTTATGTTCAAGAGAGGATTCAAATTTATATGTATACGAATTTGGTAATTACTTTGGCGAGAAGGTTGGTTTTCTTAAACTACCCTTTAGCGAATGGATTAAATATAACAAAAACTGTCTTATCCTAATCAATAAATTACATATAGAAGACGATTCAAAGCAAAAAAGAGAAAAATTATCCTTAAAATTAGACAATTTTAGGAATGATAACATGACAGATAACGATTTTAGCTTTTTTGACTATTTAGGACGCTACTTGTTGCCTACAAAGGAATATCAAGATTTTGACAATAAAAGGACTGATTATGCCTGTTACGAACTCGTTCTCAATATGTTAAAAGAACTTGATATTATCGATTCTTTGAATGCGACTGAAACCTATGTTACAGACGATTTGATAGGTATGAAAAAGTTCAATGTAAATAAAAAATATAATTACGACGATTACTTTATTGCTGATGTTAACAGTCTAAAATTTATTTCTGACTAAAAAGTTTAATATCCTGTATGGTTTCTTCATTCAGGATAGTTTGAAGAGGTAAATTCTCGGTCTTTACATTACAAGTGTAGATATCGAAAGATTCAGATTCGAGTTCCTCGTATGTGTAAAATTTAACATCCAATACTGGGCCATTTGTAAATTTAACACCAGACACTAATTCTCGCCTATTTATCTTCAAACAGTAATCTTTCCCTGCTTGCGCTGTTCTATCGTAAACATATCCATCCTTCTCAATTTGCTCTGGGAAATGTGATAGTTGGTTCTCGGTGCGGTTATGTTTAGTTGTTTCATAATCATAACCACCCACTTGATAATAGCCAAGAGGATGATCTTTAGGGTCACCAATATATTTACAATGTGTATTGTAATAATTAGAACAGTTCCTGTTTTTACCGTAATAAAACCCGCTAATTCCATTCGTTTTCGAACTAATGGATTCTTTGATACTTTGTTTGATTTCAAAATGTGTCCGTTTGTCATCACATATGACACCACGCAACTCGTTGCGCTTATCTCGAGAACAGTAGTTTTTGTTTAGTGAAACGATGTAAATACCTTCCACTGTTATCACACAGGAAAATAATAGAGGACACAAGACATAACAATCTTTTTCAAAACAGTATTTCTGCATCAAAAATGTTAAGATTGAACTGTAGTCCGAAGGTGATGGATACATCATATCGACCTCGTAGTTGTTATAAACCTCGAGTGGGTGAGTATGAAAATTTATCAAACCATTAACAAATCTAACTTTTTCCTCATCGTGAGCATTGAAATTTTTAGTTTTGTCTATCTTGAGTTCAAAATCATCACCCGTCCGCTCTAAACACAAAACGCCACTCACTTCTTTTTGTGTCATAGAGCCGTCGTCGTTCAGAGTTCGCCCTGAATAGACCAGTTTTTTCAAATAGTTCAAGTCTTCTAAATCAAATCTTATTTGGAGTTTTATCTCGTCTTCTACACCCAGATGGGTTTCAACAAAATCAAACATTGTGCTCTTGTGCTCTCTGGTAGGACTGGAACGACGTTGTTGGAAGATATGCGGTTCCCTGTCATTACCGTTGTGCCTCGTTCTATCATTAGTCTCGAAATCAGGGTCATTAACTTTATTCAAAGCAATTCTATGATTAACTCTTTCGCCAAATGGGTCATGAGAACAGAAATACGGGTTTTTGAAACCAAAGTCCATCAACCAATCAGGGTTGTCACAACAGTACCATATAATACAATCAGCAGGCAAAAACGATTCGATAGTTTTTAATGCTATAATTATAACATCTTCCAAATCAAACTTTCCGTAATGTGGATCATGTAACCTACATAAATTCCTACGCATACAGTATTTTACGACAAGATATTCGTGAATCACATCATTGTCGTCGCTGATGGTGATTAGTCCAATTTTTTCATTAGGATTTATTTTGAAGTTTTCAGCCAATTTTTTGTTTTTTTCATTTATTTCCTCATATAAGATAGTGTAATCGTCTAAATTCATTTTTAGTAATAGAAACTTTATTAGTTTATTTAAAATATACAATGTCAGAATGTGGTATTTGTTATGAACAAAAACCACTTTTTTCCTTTCCATGTTCCGAGCATCACAAGTCTTGCGATGATTGTTACAAAAGTCTGAAAACTGACACATGTCCGTTCTGTAGAAAGCCTTTTATAAACATATACAAGGCCGAAGAATACATAGAAACAGAATCAGATCCTGAGCCCTGGCTTAAATTAGGAGAGGATTGGATTGTATATTCAAGAATAGACCATAGAGGTACAGAAAAAATTTACACATTCAAGAAAGAAGTAGGAAAAACTTGGAGAAACGATAGTTACGCGTTTGAGGTTACCAGAAGAAGAAAAAATAAGAGAAGGTATTAAATAAATTTCATTTAAAACAAAAAATAAAAAAAATTTTTTAATGGTTAAATAAAAATGGATTCTGTTCAAAACACCGTTCCCCAAACTCAAGTTGCTGAAGCTAAACGCTCAAAACGTTCCAGTGGAATGAAGCGCCCGAAGAAACTCGTTAAAGGGTCTGCAGCCACCAAGAGATGGATGGCGCACCTTAGATCGATGAGAAAGGGAGCTGGCAAGAAAGCCAAGACCCCAGCTCGTCGCAGTCGTAAGACACCAGCTCGTCGCAGTCGCAAGACCCCAGCTCGTCGCAGTCGCAAGACCCCAGCTCGTCGCAGTCGCAAGACCCCAGGAGGCAAGGCTCGCAAGACCCCTGCTCGCAAGTCTCGCAAGGGACGCAAATCTTCCCCCAAAAGAAAGTAAATTTCTTATTTTAAAAATTAATCATAATTTATTTCAAAAACAAATTTTTGAAATAACTTAAAAGATGGCAAGCTCAGCGGTTTTAATGCAAAATGTTGCAATGGATGATAGTTCATTCTATCTTGTTAACGGAACAACTACTACTAACCATGTTGTATTTAACGTACCGACACTAACAGGTAATAGAACAATTACTATTCCTGATAGCAATGTTACTCTAGGATCTGGTTTATCAGGTAATAACTTTGCAACGGATTTGAAAATTGGGCGTGATGGAGATAATTTGATTGATTTTACAGTAGATGACGAAATTACATTCAGAGCCGGAGGTACAGATGAATTAAAATTAACTGCTACAGAATTGGCACCAGAAACAAATAACGGTCTTGCTTTGGGTTCGACTACTTTGAACTGGTCTGACATCTACTTTGCAGATGGAGCTGTTATCAATCTTGGAAATGATCAGGATGTTACTTTAACACATGTTCCTGACACTGGTCTTTTGTTAAATGGTGCAAGTCAACTTCAATTTAGGGATAATGCTATTCATATCAGTTCAGATGCTGATGGAGACTTAAATATCCAAGCAGACACAACAGTTAACTTGAATATTGGAGGTACAGATGAATTGTCAATCACAGAAACTACAGCAACATTTGGAACTAATATTGTTATTCCTGATGCTGGAACGATTGGTTCGGCTAATGATAATGACGCTCTTGCTATCAGTTCTGCTGGTGTCATTACATTGTCTTCTGGAACAGTAAGTACTTCAACATCAACTGGTACTCTTGTAGTATCTAATTCTGGTGGTGTTGGTATTGAAGGTAATGTTTTTATTGGAGGTAATTTAACAGTTAACGGTTCAACTACTACTGTTGAATCTACAGTTGTAAATATCCAGGATCCCATTTTTACTCTTGGTGGTACTTCTGCTAACCCAGCAACCAATGATAATAAAGACAGAGGTATTGAATTCAAATGGAACGATGGTGCAGCTAAAACAGGTTTCTTTGGTTATGATGATAGTACTGGTAAATTTACATTTATCCCAGACGCTGCCAACTCATCAGAAGTCTTCTCTGGAACTGCTGGTGATGTTGCATTTGGTGCTGGTGAATTCACAAGCGTCGCTGTTGACAATATTACAATTGATGGAAACACAATTAGCAGTACAACTGGTAATATAACATTAGCACCTACCGGTTCTATAATTAATACATTAGCAGCGGGTGCTTGTATAAGATTAGGTCATGTTACGAAGTTCAATGTAGATACAGTGCTTGCTTGCGCTGATGATGCTAATACTGCTACATATACTTATACAGCTACCGATGCAGATCACGAATATATTGTTAAAGCAAGAGTTGTAGAACGTTCGCCAAATGGTGCTAAATTTTTCGAGAGAACACTTTCATTTATTAATAATAATGTTGGAGATCTTGCAGCTATAGGCAGTGAATTAAGTTCTACAGCAGGCACAAATGCAGCCAACGATGGTCAACCAAATGTTGCCATATCAGCTACAACTACAGCAATTGTTGTTACATTAACTGGTGAGCAAGATACCGTTGATACACATGATTGTCAATTTACTGGTGAAATTGAAATTATCACAAAAGATCCTGTATCATCTATTACGATAGCTTAATTAACTACCTAAAATTACATTTTTATCTTAATAAAAATGTATATACATATAGTTTTGCTTTACATTTTAGTGGCTGGACTGATAGCAGAAGTTATATACTTTAATGTAATAAAGAAAACACCGGTAAGATTATCACTTTTCACGGAATCGGGTAAAAATGGAGAATTTATACCGCAGTCGACAGATTTTACAGATATTTTTGAATACGACAATCGATTTGAAAAGATAAAAGGTAAGGTAAAATTTTATGTTGTATTTGACGGCATCACTAAAACTTATCCGGTGACCTTGAGACTCGCTGATTCCAACAACAATCCACTGTCAGAACAAATTGTATTGTCAAATGACACTGCTGGAGTCTTAGAAGGAAATTTACCATCAGATATTTCCTTAATCAACATTCAAATAAAAACAGATGCACCTCCAAACACGATAAGATTATTAAATATAGATTTAGAATATAACTTTTAAATATTTATAAAATGGGAGGTACTAAGAATACAACTTCTAATCTTGACGATGTTCAAACTTCAGATCAGGTAGCAAATACCCTGAATACTGCAATTAAGGAAGATACAAAAACAGAAAATATTCTTTTAAACTTGTATCCAAATATCATAGATGATATCAAGTTGGATAACGAAGCAGATGTGAATAATCTTGGTGTTGCTGCTGATAAAGTGCTGTTGGTTGGTCAAACAACAGCAGCGGAAAACGGTTATTATATTCAAGGTTCGGGAAAACAAACATTGAGTCAAGGTAGTAACTTTTTTATAGATTCTAATGGAAAAACTGCCGTATATAATGACAGAGCAACAAATGGGTCAGAGATATTCACACAGGTTTTTTTCGATAACATCAATCTCTGGTATGTCAAAACTCAGGCGAGCACTGATGCTATAAACGATGTTAATATACCACTAAGACCCAATGTTCCATGCATTGTAGATACTGAAATTTTAGGGTACCACACTGCCGATTATTCCAGAATGTTTCATGGGACATATCGTCGCACGATATACTATGACGGTACTAATTATTACAATGGTGGTGTTCTTGAGTCTAAAATTAAAAGGACTGATGCGACATTTGCTTTACCGGTAATCGATTTCATTATTACTGATGATGACCGTAAAATTTCTATCACGCCTGGTGACGCGCAAGAAACAAAATGGTTTATCAAAGGGAAAGTTTCATTTTGAAATATTAATTACAACTATGTCAATAAAACATCATGACTACTCTTGTTTTTGAAGCACCTGATTTCTTGGAATTTTTCGATTGCGCATTTATGGATTGCGTAAGTCAAGAAATACCAAAAAATCTGAGAAATCAGACTTACAACAGTCTTGTGAATAAAGTCGAAGAGCTCATCATGAATCTGGAGATACAGAAGATAAATTTTATCATAACAGATGAGATTAAGTTTATGTTGGAAGTCTATGAAATCGTTGAAGATATTACACAAGACATGTTGGATAATGAAAAATTCTTAGGGCATCTACAAAGTTTTTCAAAACAACATCGTGATGTCACAAATAAGTTGTTAAAACACCGTGAAAAATTTACTCTCTTGAATTCAGGCGCCACGAAACCCTCACATCACTGTAACCTAAGTCTATGGCATTCTATGGAGGAACTTATCATCCTTGGCCTTACCGCAGGTATTGTCTTGGGTGCTATGAATTACTTCTCTCCTTAAATTAACACATTATAGAGCAAAAAATTATTTTAAAAATGAATTTTTAAAACAAAAAATATATCAAAAAAATGGATATTCCTACTTACATTCAAAAGGTTTCGGACGCAATCTATGCGGAATGTCAGAAGAAAAGGAAATACAAAGATATCTTGAAAAATGTTGAGACCAGTGTCTTTAACGAGAACATGTGCCCATCCCTTTCTATTACATCAACGTGCTCAACGTTCTTGAGGAGATGAAAATCGAAAGCAGTGATGAGATGATTGAGAAAATCAAAAAGTATTCCAGAGAATTGACTTTGAGTAGACTCGATACCATTGTTGCGGACATTTTTGGGAGATATTATGATGAAGAAGACGAAAATGAAGTTAGTAGGTTTACGAAACAATATGAAAAAGAACTTACTCGACAATTCAAACATGTCAATCTTTTAGCCGAGTTCACAACAAACATTATTCAAGATATTAGAAACATAACAAAGGATTTTATCCGTAATATTGAAACTTTCGATTTCGCTTCATTTGATAAGGAAATCACCGAAAACTTGTATGACTGTATTGACTGTGAAGAAGATTTTGAAGACTCAGAAGAGAGCGATTCAGAGTATGAACCCGGTTCAGACGAAGAATCGGAAACAGAGGATGAAGAATCGGTTGACGAAGAAATTTACGAACTCCTTGATTCAAAGGTTGCAGAGATTGCTAAATTAAAGGAAATAAACAAAGAGCTCGAATTAAAAATCCAAAATTTATCTACCGCCAATAGTCATTATCAAAAAATCTCCAAAGTTAACGAAGACAGAGCAAATTTGACTTCAGGAGTATTGAAAGTCATGGTTGTAACAATTTTCGCTCTATTTATTATCCCGGCCTCTTTTCAAGATACAAAGTATGTACTTAACTATGAACTTCTTGATTGATAAATATACTAAAAAAATTTTAGTATATTCGTGTATTATAAAAATGGAAAGGGTAAAGGAAAGAATAGAAAAACTTGAAAGAGATTACAGGTTTTCATTAAGAAGATACGCATTTCTCGATAGACTGACGACAATACCATCAATCATCATCACTTCGCTTTCAAGTATTTTTTCGTTTATCAGTACCTCAAGTGTTGTCGATAACGACAGACAAGATGTATACATCGTCGTTGTAGCCATTCTTACTGCCATTGCTTCTATGTTCCAGGCTATAAGTAGCAGTAGCGAGTTCGGTATAAAATCTACAAAATTTCTCGAAGCATCTCATCAAATTAACCATCTTTCAGATAGAGTATTTTTTGAACTTCAGCATTCTAACGAGAAAGACTTTATCG
>Ga0070749_10001902_pt1 | contig 14113 bp, 14 predicted proteins | sample VirMetDEL_Nov_18_FD_75180 | JGI IMG/M metagenome (GOLD analysis project Ga0070749, IMG submission 75180) | Aqueous microbial communities from the Delaware River and Bay under freshwater to marine salinity gradient to study organic matter... | ecosystem: Environmental > Aquatic > Marine >...
AATACTAAAGCCCTATGGGAGTCTTTTTATTTGTGAACCAAAAAAGAAAGCTGAAGCTCGTATGGAAAACTTAAAAAAAGAAATTGAGGATTGTGGATTTAAAATTATTGATGTTAAGCCGAGCTCTCAGTTTATCTACTTAAATGCAGTAAAATTATGAAGTATAATAGAATAATGCCTGGTGCTAAAAGCATGCATCTTGAAGAGTGTTTAAATGGTAATTTTATTGGGGTAGATTTTGGTATAAATGAGGATATTTCAAATTATTTGTCTGATGATGTTAAATCATTTAAAGAACGGTATCGCCCCATATATCTAAAAAGCAGACCCGATAAATCAAAAGTTGCAGCTGGTTTAGCATGCGGTTCAATATGGACTGTATGTTACGATTTGAAAAAGGGGGATATTATTCTTTGTCCTGATGGAAAAGGCGAATACATAGTAGGTGAAATTGAATCAAACTACTATCATGCGCCTGGAGAAATTTTACAACATAGAAGAAAAGTTAACTGGTATAAGACACCTGTAAGAAGAGAGGACATGTCAGAGCAATTAAGAAACTCTGCTGGCTCAGTTCTTACAAATTGCGATATAACAAAGTATTCAGAAGAATTAGAGATTTTAATAAAAGGAGATAAATCACCCACAATAATTTCAAGTGATTCTACTGTTGAAAATGCTTCAGAATTTGCTTTGGAAAAACATCTCGAAGACTTTCTGGTTAAAAATTGGAAAAGTACTTCTCTTGGAAAGAAATATGATATCTATGAATTAGATGGTGAGATTGTAGGTCAGCAATTTCCTTCTGATACTGGCCCTATCGATATATTAGCGATTAGTAAAGACAAAAAAACATTATTAGTAGTTGAGCTAAAGAAAGGAAGAGTAAGTGATAATGTTGTCGGGCAAATTCAAAGATACATGGGATATGTAAAAGAAGACCTAGCTGAAGCCCATCAAGAGGTGAAAGGAGTTATCATTGGTTTTGATGATGACATTAAAATTCATAGGGCTCTTTCAGTTACTAATAACATAGAATTTTATAAGTATAAAGTAGATTTTAAATTATATAAATAATTATGGATGAATTTTTAAATACCACATTAGGAAAATCTTTAAGATGGTTAGCAGTAATTCCAGGTGCATTTTTAGCAATGGTTTTAGCTCCAATTTTATTTAATTTAGTAATGTATGTTACTAATACAAGGGTTGGTGGTGATGAAACCATCCTTTTTTATTTATTCAGAACCTTTGTTTCAGCAGGAGTAGGTTCATTTGCTTACATATATATTGGTTCAATTATAGCACCATTCTCTCGAAGAATTGTAAGTGTAACACTTTGTGTAATTTTCATTACCCTATATATTTTGTTAATATTCGGAGTTGTTGAATATGATGTTTTTGAGTCAATAGGTTTAGCTGGAGGATGGAAATTGATTGTGTCAGCTTTATTTTTTTTAGCAGGTTCTATTATTGGCGTCTATGTAGTTTGGGATGAATATGGTTTAAAAGATTAATTTTTAATTAAAATCCTTTGTCATACTAATTGCACTATTTTTCATTCTACTTGACAAATCTTCTAACTTCAAATGTCACCTAATAATTACACCCAACTTTGGATAACTACTCAACGTGAAACAGCAAAGGTTATTGAGGCCTTTTACAGGGATAATTATTCTGAGCAGGCGATTATGCAGTTTAAATTAAAGTACAGAGAGAGCTGCTTACGGTCGTTTGATTTCCTCATGAATAATCCAAAGGAGGACACCCTTGAAGTTCAATTAAGTATAGTTTGTAGCCCTTATATAAATAATGAAGAATGCAGAGCTGCAATGGAAATTGCAACATTAAGATATTATAGAAATAGACTAACTGTTGAGTCAAAACAATCTGAGGATATTTTCAATGCGGTATATAAAAAGCTTGAAGGGTTAAATGTTCTCCCAGATGAAAACCACCCGATACAAGCATGGGAGTTAGATGAAAAAGGAAATCGAATTTACCCAATTGAGGATAATAACACAGGAAATTCAAATTTATGCTCATATGTATGGTTAGGAAATAATTTGACCGAGGATTTGAACAAACTTTTTGTAGAATTAAAAAATAATAATCTCATAGCTGATGATACTGACTCTGTATCATTTTTATCTGCGTTTAATGGTGTTGAAATAAGTACAATTGAAAATAAAATCAAATGGATTGGCTCAAAAAAATTATGTGTGTATTTCATTAATAAGCTACTACAAGAACCCAAGCTTATCGAAGAAAAGAACATGTGGAGTAAGCTAGAAAACCTTTTCATTGATAAAGATGGGAAGCCTATGGATAGGGGAGCTCAGGAAAACCAAAAAATATTTGGGGATTCTAGAGAGGCTAGACTACCTTCAAATTATATGATTATAAATACAATTCTTAAAGGTTTTAGAGATTAGGTATACCCCTATCTATACCCCCTATACCCCCTTCACTTTTTAAACATTATTTCTAATGTTGTCTCATAATTAAAATTTAATTTATGAGAAATATTAATGACGGTATAAACTTCAAAAAATGGCATAAGGTTATTGAAAAAATTGAGCAGTTCAATTCAGATGGATTGGTTCAATTAAACACAAAAGATAAAGCAATAGTATATGCAGTAAATCAAATTAGAAAGGTGTTTGCTGAGTATAAGATTGAAATGGCGTTTTTCCATAATAGGTTTTATGTGTACACAGACGATTATTGGAATGAAATTAAGGATGACTTAATTGAAATATTTTTAAGGGACTGCTCCAAAAAGATTTATGCTAACAAAATAAATTTTCACACTAGTACTTTTTACAAAGCACTCAAAGATACTTTTAGAGATGACTTAAGAATTATTCCAGAGACAGATGATGATAGAGTTCTTTTGAATTGCATGAACGGCACTCTTGAATTTAATAAAAAGGGGTTCTTCCAGCGTGAACATAATATCGAGGATTATCTTACTTATAAGCTCAACTATGACTATGATGAAAATGCAACTTGCCAGAGATGGGATAGTTTCTTAGATGAAATGCTCCCTGATAAGACCCATCAGCTCCTTCTTCATCAATATGTTGGATACACTTTTACAAATCACCTAAAGTTAGAAAAGGCTCTTTTTCTTTACGGAGACGGAGGAAATGGAAAAAGTGTAGTTCAGGAAGTGATAACTAGTCTTCTAGGTAAAGAAAATACATCTAGTGTGTCTTTAGGAAAACTTACAAAAGACCTAAATACAATTATGCTAATCGAGGGGAAACTCTTGAATTACTGTTCTGAAAATGAAAGGTTTTTTGATATTACAAATTTTAAAGCACTAGTATCAGGAGAGCCCGTTTTAGGTAAGAAATTGTATCAAGATGTTAGAAATGTTTCAAACTATGCTAAACTGATGTTCAATTTAAATTCACTTCCGGAAATAAAGGGAGAGAGTAAAAGTTTTTTAAGGAGACTACTCATACTAGAATTTAATAATAAGCCTAATAAGGTTGACCCAGAGCTTCATCATAAAATAATAAGGGAAGATTTAGCGGGGATATTTAACAGGGTATTAGAAGCACTTAAAAAGCTTAATGAAGATAAAAGATTTGTTTACTATAGTGAATTAGAAGAAACCCTTAGTAGTTACAATTATGATAATGATATAGTACAACAGTTTATTGATGAGGTTCATGAGACAGGCTTTCCAAATGGTGCTACCAAAGTTTCAGAAATACATACAGTATATGTGGCTTTTTGTAATAGACATCAGGAAGAAAGACTTACACTTGCATCCTTTGCTAAAGAGTTAATCAAGAAGGGATATGAGAAGATTGTAAAAAAAGATGGTACATACTATAACCTCCAGGTGGTGGTAGGTGGTAGTAGTTTTGATGAAACTTTTGAGAATTTAGAATTTTAAAAAGTTATGGAATTTACCTACCACCCTACCACCTTTTTAGACGCTAAGGTTTCCTTATTTGAGAATGTATATTCTCAAATACCAAAAAAAACTATCACATATAGAGATTGGTTATTTAAAGAAATTGAGGAGCTCAGGGATAAAGTTAATAGAGTAAGGGCCGAGCAGAATAGAGAATTAAAGCTTACGCTCCCGTGTATTACTGGTTCCGGCATTATAACTGGAAGTAGAGCTGACAATAACCTTAAGCATCATAATGGTTATATAGTTATAGATATTGATTACCAAGACAACAAAGACTTTAAAGAAGAAGACTTTTCACAATTAAAAGAAAAAGTATTTAGTAAGATAAATGAGATATGTTATGCTGGTCACAGTGTAGGAGGTGTTGGATACTATTTAATTATAGGCATTGAAAATCCATATAGACACAAAGAGTATTTTGAGTATCTCTCCAAATGGTTTGAGAAAGCGGAGGAAATTAAAATAGATACTAGTGGGGTGAATATTGGTAGATTAAGATTCTTCAGCGTTGATGATAATCCATATATAAATGAGAGTGCGACAATTCTAAAAGAGAGTCTTTTAGGAGAAATTACCGAGCCTTCAATAGCTGCACAAACTCGTTCTTTAGATAACAATAACATCATTAATTTAGTTGAGAAAATCGAAACTTCTGGAACAAGTATAGCTCGGAGCTATGATGAGTATTTTAAGCTAGCTATAGTTTTTTTTAACGAGAAAGGAGAAGATGGCAGAGGATTGTATCACAGGGTTTGTTCTTTAGACCCAAAATATAATTTAAGAGACTGCGAAAAACAGTTTAATGAAGTTTCTAAAAGAGGTTATGCTGATTGTAGCATTGGAACTCTAGTTCATTTAATGAAAAGATACAATGTTATTTAATCAAATATACTGAGAGTTAAGGCAGTGTCTTTAGGGGCTCTTTCAACCCCAAACAAAATACGGTCGCACAACACCCATTAAAGCCAATAGAATCAATGGGTTAAAGGTCACCTAACCCGCTAAAGCTAAACCCTTGTCAAACTTAGGATTTAAGGGTCTTGAAGTAGGAATACAGTTGTATCTATTGTTGTTAATTTAAATTTCTAACTAAGGTATAAACAACACTAAATCTACCTGCATCAGAAGCAGTAGTTGAACCTTTAATTTCCCATCCATTATTTAAATAACTTTCAAGGGCTTCATCGCCTGTTAAGCCATCTCTAGTTTTGTCTTCTCGACCCTGGTCGATTACATAAGCTGATTCGAGTTTCTTACCCATCAATTTTAATATTATTACATCAACTTTTTCAGGCTGATTAAGACTAGTGAACGACAATAAAATAGAAGTAAAACCAATTACTGCAAATATTATAATTATTATGTCTTTAAAATTTTTCATTTTTTAGAATTTAAGATTTAACCATTAATATAATTAAACGCGCTGAGTTTTTTGATTATATAATATTATAACAGCTCTACCCCCCCAAAAGAAAACTGATTTATTTTTAGGTATGGGGGGTCTAATTTCAAAGTTTTAGGTTGGATTTTTTGGGGAAAACTGACAGTATTTACTGACAGATTTTGGTCATTTTACTGTCAATTTAGTGTCAGTTTCTATATATTTAATAAATATTAATAGTCAGATGGTATAGTCTTTTCACCTTCTGTATGATTGGCTAAGCCCAATAAAAAAAGGCCTTCTTAAGAAGACCTTTGTTGTAGCGAGGGCAGGACTCGAACCTGCGACCTTCGGGTTATGAGCCCGACGCTCTAACCGGCTGAGCTTAATAAATACAGGGGATTACAAAAGACCAAACCAAACTGACAGTAAAAACTGACAGTATGGAACAATGGAAACTAACAATTGGAAATGAAAAACGAACCCCTGTAATCAATCTCTTTTACGCTAATAGTAGGTATAGATATAGGACTGGACGAGCTATAGGTTTAAAACTCACTACTCATGACAATCCTGAGCTACTAAAAGCTGCTTTTGAGTTAAAACTTATTGAAGGCTGGAGACCAACACAGAAAACAAAACAAGAAGTTGAATTAATCCCCACGGTAGTAGAGATATTAAATAAAGGGATAAAAGATAAGATTTCACAAGGTTGCTCTGAAAGATATATTAAGGACGCTAGAAGGGTTGTTACTCTTTGGAAGAGGTTTGAAAGAAATAATAATATCAGGAACATAGGAATTGATAAACTGAGAAAAAAGCATTTATCTAAGTTTATAATAAGGCCGAGCTGGGGTCCTAAGACTCAGAGAACAATTAAATCAACTCTATCTCCAATGCTTTCAATGCCCAAGTTAACGAGTGCGGTCAAACTCCATAAGCCGCTCAGCAAGTTGAATAAACCGATTGATAACATCTCTGAGGTATTAAATGAGATAAAAGATTATAATAGTAATCTACATCTCTGCTGCCTCCTAACTTATGGATGCTTATTAAGACCGCACCGCGAGATACGAGAGCTAACCTGGGGAGATTTTACGAGCGAACTCAGCTACATAAAATTATCAGGAGGAAGGAACAAATCTGGAAGGAATAGAATCGTTCCAGTACCCTCATACATTAGAGAAATACTAGTTAAAGGAGAATCAGGACAAAATATCTTCACTGACTCCTATAAACCACCTAACCCAGACTATTTTAAGACACTTTGGAGCCGTTTTAAGAGGGTTTCTGAGCTCATCGAACAATACCAAACACTTTACTCTTTTCGTCACTCTGGAGCAATAGATATCTTCAAAAGAACAGGGAGTATAACCAAGCTGCAGAAAGCTATGGGACACTCATCTATAAATGTTAGTTTAACTTATTTAAGAGGATTAGAAATACCTGAACTAAATGAAGAGGATATGCCGATGATTTAATCAAACTTTTAACTCTCCTTTTTGAGACACATAAAAAAGTCCAATTACGGGAATTAAAGTTAATATCATTATTATAATTGGAGGATGTGCTGGACCCCCTACTTGAAATAAAATCACTTTTCTTTTAGGGGGGTGTTAGCTTAAAAAAAGATGTAATCTGAAGATTCTAACCACTTCCTGTAATTAATCGTTAGGACTTAATAGTTTATCTTTATTGATGAGAAAATTAAAGGGGTTAAATAATGAGTAATAATAGTCTTTGTCCTCGTTAAAAAAGAAAGATGGTACAATTAAGCTAAGGGTAATAACGTTCCCGTTTTTAATAAATTGATAATTTATATTTGTCAACTCTAATTCGAAATCTTCTTCTCTATGAATTGAAATGTGCATTTGTTTTATCGCAGGCTTATTATTTAAATAAGTTTTATTTATTTCCAAGTTTTTCGGTTTTGGCAAGTCCTGTGTTTCAAAACTTTTAAGAATTTCATTCATTAAAGACTCCTTACCTGTCTTATCAAACAAATTATGGGCATCAAAGCCTTTTTTGGGATACAAATCTGTTTCTACAGCATTCATAGACATTGTATATCCACTATCAGCTTGATAAGTTCTAAAAAGGGTGTATTGACCAGAACCAAAATCTGAATCCCAAGCTCTGGGCTTTTTAAATGAAACCAAATACTTGAAGTTAGAATAAACTCCAGTTTTTTCATCATAAAGTTCAGTTTCACTTCTTTTTATTTCCTCTGAAATAATTTGTTCTTTGTATGATTTTTTTATCGTCTCTTTTTGTTGCCCTTTACAACCCATAAATACAAAAAACACAATAATAAAAAATTGATATTTCATTTGTCCTAGGGCATTAATGTTTTAGTGAGATTCCAAAAAATTAATATTACTATTGCTAAAGTTAAATAAATTTCAAACCAGTTTTTTTTTGAAAAAAATGAAGCTAAAAAAGGTACTATACATATAAAAGTCCCTTTCAAAAGAACAGCAAATAACCAAGCTAAAAAAAAATCTGAAATATAAGCTTCAGGTTTGCAACCGATACAAGGAAATGCAAGGTCTAATTGGTGAGTTATTATCCCTGTGATAAAAAAAGTTACAATAGCAGAGATTATTTTTGATTTTCTGTTCATAATTTTTCCATAGTATCAGAGGTCTTCTCTTTTGATTTTGTAGAATAATTAAAAACATTCTTACCCCTTAAAATAAATGGTAGTCCAATTATGTAATGAATTAATTGTTTGATAGGTTCTGAAAAAAATTCATTCAGTTCTCCAAGAATCTGTATTAAAATAGCATAAATAAAGAATCGCCCAAACCCATTTAAAAGTTTCCTACCTGTTATTTCAACGCATTGTATCAGTCTAATTACTGTCCCTAAAGGTCCAATAATTCCCAACCAAAATCCATTTTTAGTGCTTTTTCCAGCGTTGGCAGAAATATTTCTATTAGCTAAACCATAAATAATCAAATTGGGTATAAACCCAACAATAATTATGAGAAGAATAGCGGGTGCACCCATCTGGTTTTATTAATCTAAATGAAATTTGTATTTAATCTTTTTTGTAATTTTTTTCCCAAAAAATCATTGAATGGCTTGTTTAATAAATTGGCAACAATAACAATACAAATTAAAGACCCGATTCCTGAAATTATGCTCAAAGCTGTCTCCGTAACTGGAGACTCAGTGAAAATTATTCCAATTACTGCATTAAGTATTGCAAACAGCACTCCGCCTGCTCCGATTACTGCTAAGAATAACAACAACCGAAAAAGGTAAGACTTTAAATCTTTCATAATTTAAATTTATTAAATATAGGGAAATTGAATAATTTAATGATTTGTTGCAATTAGATATTTTAATCATATCATCAAAGCAATAATTGATAATGCAACCTTAGTCCCTCTTTTTCCTTTAATATCTGCCACATATTCGTGGGTGAAATCAACAATCTATAAACGTTAGTTTGACCTACTTAAGAGGATTAGAAATACCTGAACTTAATGAAGAGGATATGCCAATGATTTAGAGAGTTCAATTAATAGGTTTAATTCTATCATAGTTTTCTTTTGAGAGCTTTTCTGTCCAAATAGTTTCACTATTACCGTAAATGGCAATGTAAGAAACATCTTTATTTGGTGTAGAGCTATGCCAATGCTCTACATTTTTATCACACTTAATTATATCTCCCTTTTTTAAAACAATTACTTCTTTTCCCTTTTCTTGATAGTATCCCTCTCCATCGATAATAATTAAAACCTGACCTGTTGAATGTTTATGCCAATCTAAAGTAGAATCTGATTGAAATGTAGCCTGTGTCAAATTATAATCAAAATCTTCATCTGCTACAATAAGCCTTTTTAACCAAGCATTTCCAATGTAATGTGTGTTTGGGGCTTTGTTATCATTATTTAAATCTTGATTAATAAAAGATTCTATATTATAATTCGAATCTTGACCATATGAAACAACACTTAAAAAGGAGGCAATGATAAATTTCTTCATTTATTTGGTTTTATTTTTAGACTAAAATTTAATCGCAAAGTTTAATAGAGAGGTGATTATTCAATTATTCTCTGAACTTAATGAAGAGGATATGCTGATGATTAAATAGAGAATTAAATTTAAATAAGGAAAGAAAAAAATATTCAAAGAATTAGTTGAATACAGCTTGAATTAAATAGTTGGTTTGAAAGATTGTTTGATTTTTAGAATATCACTTTTAGAATATCTTCTATTATTCAAATAAAGTGATTTCACTCTTTCAGGAAGAATTAAATTTTTAAAAAAATTAATCTCATCGTTATTCATCTAATTAATTATAATAGTGGATTAAAAACACCAAAAACAAAACAAAAATTGCGAAAAAAAGCCTAATGCTTAAAACCCACCATTACATTGAGCAATAACTAAAAATGGGGCATTAATTGTTGACAACGAAGTAATCTACAAATAGAATTAGGGATATAAAAACGATTAAAAACAGGGAAATTTTATTGGAGACACTCATATACAATGGTACGCTTATTAAACGGATAAAGAACTAACTTTTAAGAATAATAAAATTTTTATTTGAAGAATTTAAATAAAACCTAAAGCATTGATTAATATAATAGGAAGCTAATCCCTGAAATAAATAAAGAGGATATGCCGATGATATGAAAATTCAATATAGTTTTCTTTACCCTAATATAACCATTATATTAGTGATTGTATTTCTTAGTTTAGAATGGATAGTAAGATAAAAGGATTTCTTCAAAGATTAAAAGACAGTGGAAACTGGAATAATGATTATGATTACTCATATGTTAATTATAAAACTTCCAAGGATAAAGTTATTGTAATATACAAGCCATATGATACTAAACATGAAGTTTATGCATCACAACTATTAAAGGGTGTGAAATTATTTATTAGAAATGCTGTAAATAAAACTGAGTTTGCTAGATGTGTTATTAATGAAAAAAATATTCTTAAATATGATTTATCAAACTTCCATTATGCAGCTGGTTCCAAATTTGAAATAATTTGCCCTAAGCATAAAAATAAATTTAAAACAACATATGAATCATTAATATCTGGGAAAGGCTGTAAAAAATGTGGGGTTGATAAATTCAAAAAGTCAAACACAAAAACAAGAGAATACTGGCTGACTAAATTTAAGTCCGTTCACGGTAATAAGTTTGATTATTCAGATGCTGTATTTAAAGGAACATTAGATAAAATTTTAATACGTTGTAAAAACGGACATCAATTCTATCAATCACCATCTAAACATTCTTCGGGTCAGGGTTGCCCAGAATGTAGTGGTAATGTAAAATTAACTCAAGAAAAAATTTTAAATCGATTCAAATTAGAGCACGGTAATAAATTTATATATGACAGAGTAATTTTTAAAAGTATCCATAAAAAGGTCAAAATAAAGTGTAAAAAGCATGGGTATTTTGAACAAACTCCAGTTTCTCATTATAATGGCAGAGGATGTCCAGAATGTTCTAGAAATTCAAAATTAGATAAAAAAGAATGGGTAAAAAGGTTTAAAAAAATCCATGGCAATAAGTATGACTACAGTCACATGAATTTTAAATCAATACATTCAAAAATCAAAATTTATTGTAAAAAGCATGATTATTTTTTTTATCAATCACTAGCTTCCCATTTCCATGCTAAAAGCAGATGCCCCAAATGTTCAGGTAAATATATTCCTACAAATCAGGAGTGGATAGAACGATTTAAAAGTATTCATGAGAATAGATATAATTACAAAAAATTTATTTATAAAAATGTACATGAAAAAGGAATAATTATTTGCAAAGAACATGGTGAATTTTTACAATCACCAGCTTCCCATTTCCACAATAAACAAGGTTGCCCAACTTGTGGTTTAGGGTGGTCAATTTCAAATATTAAAAGATTTATAAATGATATTAGAAATCAAGACGTTTTAAACATGGACCCGGTTGAGCTAAATATGTTAATTGCTCAAGGGAAGCTTCCAAAAGAATTTGAAGAATTAATTTTTACTTTAGAAGGCACAGGAGAACACTCTTTAAAATCATTAAAAGAAAAACTAGGTATTGATAACAATACTGAAAATAATGAAGATGAATTACAAAGGATAAATGAAGAGATTGAGATTTTAATCTCTCCAGAAAATCAAGAAATAAATGAAGCTTTAATGGCAATAGAAGCTCCATCTATTGAAGAATTAGAATTAGCAGCTATTGAAGAGAGAGAAAATAAAAATCTCCCAAGTATTTCCAATTCTGATATTCTGGTACTTGATAAGGAGCTTATAAATACCTGTGATGATGAAGCTGTAGAATTCTTTATCCAATACAAGCTTAAAAAGGTTTGGAATGAAGTTATAAATGACAGAAGAGATGCTAACGAGATAAAACTTTTAAAGGGCGGTAAGAACTCAACTCGCCTAAAAGAACTCTTTTTAGAAGAGTACAATAAAGTAGTTAATTACAGTCCGCCTCAAGGATACTCATTTGAAAGAGAAGGTAAAATTGCTCCTCCTAATATGATGCAAAAATTAACTGTTCAAAGAATAAAGGATTATAAGCGTTATGGAAACTGGAGCGGAACTGGAGCGGGTAAGACTATTTCATTTATAATAGCCAGTAGAGAGGTTGAGTCCAGACTTACTCTAGTTATTTGTCTAAACTCTACTATATCCCAATTAAGAGAAGATATCTTAGAGGTCTATCCAGACAGTTTGGTTCATACTAAGTTTAGAAAAGGACAAAAGTTCGATAGAACCAGATACAATTACTTACTCTTAAACTATGAAAAATTTCAACAGGGATATACAGAAGAAAGGTTTCAAGATTTGAATTTAAATAATCTTATAGATTTTATAGTTCTAGACGAGATTCACAATACCAAACAAAGAGATAAGGATGAAAGTAAAAGAAGAGGCGCTGTTATGAGGCTAATTGGCCGCTCAGCTGAAATGAACCCTAATTTTCATTTACTTGGTATGAGCGCCACACCAGTTATAAATAATCTAATTGAAGCCAAGTCACTTCTCCAGCTGATAACAGGAAAGGAGTATGATGATATAAGTACAAGAGGTACAATCACTAATGCTCTTAAAGTATTTAACCAGCTACTTTTAAATGGTATCAGATATATCCCTAAATACAATATAGTCTTAAAGGAATTAACAGGTAAAAACACTGAAAAACTCAATATCGATGGTGAATCCTTAGTTGAAGAACTTAAGTCAAATAACAATAAAGATTATCTGGGATTAGAAAAAATATTGTTAGGTCCAAAGTTAGATTCAATTCGTGAATATTTAAGACCTAAGACAATTCTGTATACCTATTTTACTGACGATGATAAGATACCCAAACAGATTGCAAAATTTGTAAAATCTAATGGATTTACTTGTAGTTTTTATATAGGCGAGCAGAGTACTGAGGAAAGAGAATTAAGCAAGGAAAGTTTTATAAAAGGTAATACAGATATACTTATTGCCTCTAGAACTATTGGTACTGGAGTTGATGGTCTACAAAATGTTTGTAATAGAATGATTCTACTAACATTGCCATGGACAGACTCAGAGTACACCCAGTTAAAGGGACGAATATACCGACAGGGAAGTAAATTTGGTTATGTAGAGATAATTATCCCTCAAGTCTATGTGGACTTAGATGACCAGAGATGGTCCTGGGACAAACAAAGACTTCAGCTTATAAGAGATAAAAGAACTCTTGCAGATGCAGCGGTAGATGGTATAATTCCTTCAAAATATATTCCAAGTAGAGAAAAGCTATGTTCAGATTCCCTCCAGGCTTTAAGAAAATGGAAAGAGAGAGTTAATGAGGGTAAAGTAACTCTAGTATCTAGAGAAGACTTAACTCTACCTCTAAGACCTGAAATATATGAAACACTCAAACGTACTCTTGGAGCATTTTCAGAGCTCAACAAAACTTGGAGTACATCGAGGTCTGATAATACTTTCAAAAGGCTTAAAAGCAATAATTCAGAGTGGTATTATTATCATGACGAATACGCTAAGAAAAGAAAGGAATGGGATGAAATTCCTTATGAGGAAATAGCAAAAAAAATAAAAGAAAGACCAGACTGGGTTATTGCAGATATGGGCTGTGGAGAAAATCTGCTCTCTAAAGAAATAAAAAATAAAGTTCATGCATTTGATTACGTGGCAAAAGAGGGTGAAGATGTTATAGCCTGCGATATGAGTAACGTTCCCTTAAATAACCAAGAGGTTGATGCTGTTGTGTTTTCTTTATCTTTAATGGGCTCTAACCATGTTGACTATCTTAATGAAGGATATAGAATACTAAAGCCCTATGGGAGTCTTTTTATTTGTGAACCAAAAAAGAAAGCTGAAGCTCGTATGGAAAACTTAAAAAAAGAAATTGAGGATTGTGGATTTAAAATTATTGAAATTAAACCAAGCTCTCAATTTATTTACTTCAATGCAGTAAAAGTGTAAAAGAACATGGATGAATAATAATTTCTAGATAGTGGATAATTTAACTGACTTACAAAAAACAGTATTAGATAAATTATTACCTCCTCCAAAAAAAACTCAACCAGAAAAAGAGTTAAAAAGGGTTTGTAAAATTTACAAGGAGCTCATTGAAAATGAAGACGATGATTATTTGTATGAGGCTTTTTGTAAGACTATAGAGTCTAATCTTTTTCTTGTATTAAAAGAGAAACCTGAGTTTTACTCACTAGATTGTTTTCAGCAAGAATATGATGACTTAATTACTGATTACGTAGATATTGATGAGGATGATTATATAGACCAATATATT
>Ga0070749_10001903_pt1 | contig 14103 bp, 15 predicted proteins | sample VirMetDEL_Nov_18_FD_75180 | JGI IMG/M metagenome (GOLD analysis project Ga0070749, IMG submission 75180) | Aqueous microbial communities from the Delaware River and Bay under freshwater to marine salinity gradient to study organic matter... | ecosystem: Environmental > Aquatic > Marine >...
ACGAGATCACTCGATATCTGAGGTCTAGGTCTAGGCCTGAGTACTCATTGTGGAAATGGGCGTTGAAAGTTCCGATAATGGATAGGATGAGTGAACTGCTTAAAGTATCACCTGATTTGTCTTCAAGATTTTCTCACAGAAGAACCAGCGACCCAAGCAGCTCAGTTTTGGACCTGGGCTGCGGGTTCTGTGTATATTGGCCCTTTCTTTCTCGCGTAGGCTACGACAAGTTTGCTGGTATCGACCTGTATTCTGAAAGAGGTTTGGGCGAGCAAGAATATATGAAGACAGCACATGAGATCGTGAAAAGGTTTTGTAATGACGGTGTGAAGTTCATCATATTGGAGGATGATGTCCGCAACATCGATTCTAGGATTCACGAGATTGATGAAGAAATAGGGGCGAGAAATTTCGACCTGGTGTTCGCAAAAAATGTTGACTACAAAAAGCTAGGCTCGACTGGAATTCCCATTGGTCTTTGCGATAGGATCTGCGAAACTTACCTTAATGAAGGGGGAATAAAGGCATATGCAGGATAAATCTCCGCTTGTTAGCGTTGTCATAACATGCTTCAATCTTGAGAAGTACATTTCGAGAGCAATTGGAAGTTGTATAAACCAAACCCTTTCCGATGTAGACTATGAGATCATAGTTGTTGACGACGCCTCAACGGACGGCTCACGCAAAATCATAGAAATGTATGGCGATCTCGTAAGAGCAATTTATCTTGAAGAAAACTGCGGGGTATCGCATGCGTCAAATGTGGGGATCAAAGAAGCACGAGGAAAATATGTCGTTCGTGTTGATGGAGACGACTACATCAACACGAACTTTTTATTTGTGATGTCTCAATTTCTACAGTGGAATGAAGATATTGGGTTCGTATACTGCGATCATATCGTTGTTGATAACGATATGAACAGGAAGCAAGAAATCAACAATTTAGAAAAGCTGCTTGACCACGGCGCTGGGGTGATGTTTCGAAAAGAGTATCTAGAAGCCATCGGTCTTTATGATGAGTCTCTTAGAAACAGGGAGGATTATGACTTGCTTTTGAGGTATATGAAAAATTTTGACGGTCATCGTGTAAAACTTCCATACTATCGTTACGTTAGTAGAACAGGTTCGCTTTCGACGCAAAAAGGCCTAAGAGCAAAATTGAAGGAGCAAATTGATGAGAGGCAAGGGTTCCGAAGATAACATTGAGAGGATGTGGAGTACTCTGAGGTCTGGAAAGCCCTTTTTCATTGCTGAGGCTGGAGTAAACCACCTAGGGTCGCTGGAAATAGCTGAAGACCTAATCAAGAAAGCAGCTCGTTCTGGAGCAAATGCTATCAAGTTTCAATCATACAAGGCATCATCACTGTGCACACGTGATGCGCCTAGATTTTGGGACTGGGATGGTGAGGTAGACAAGGGGGGTTCTCAATTTGACTCTTATTCTATTCTGGATTCGTTCGGGGAGCAAGAGCACGTTGAGCTTAAGCGGATGTGCGATGAAAACAACATCGAATTTATGTCTACACCCTTTGATGATCATGCCGTTGACTACCTCGACAGGGTGGGAATTCGAGCTTACAAAGTTGCGTCGTGTGATATCACTAATCACCCACTTTTGAAGCACATTGGATCAAAGAGAAAGATCGTGATGCTTTCAACAGGCGCTTCAACTCTTGATGAGATCAAATCAGCAGTTTCTGTTCTTGAGTCTTCTGGAACGGACAGAATTGTCATTATGCACTGCAACCTGAAATATCCCACAGAGAAAGATGAGATCAATCTGAAGATGATTGAATCTCTAAAGAGTTTTTTCGGTGAAAAGTATGCATATGGATTGTCTGATCACACGACGCAAATTGAGACGCCTTCATTTTCAGTAATGCTAGGTGCAAACATTGTAGAAAAGCACTACACAATTGATAAGACGCTTGGAAAAAGTGCAGACCATTGGTTCTCCGTAGATCCTGCGCAGGTAAAGCAAATTACACAGATGATGTCGTTAGCTTATTCTATGATTGGCAACATAGAAAGCAAGCAATGTACACCTGGAGAACAAAGAGCTAGATCATTTGCTCGAAGAAGCATAGTTTCGTCAAGGAAAATCAGTTCTGGCGAAAAGATTACTGCAAGAGATGTTGCTTTCAAAAGGCCTGGTACAGGAATTTCTCCGTCTCGTCTACAATCATTCTTGGGACGCAAGGTGACAAAAGACGTCGATGAAGATCACATTTTTTGCGAAGACGATTTCGAGAGGATTGAGCATGAGTGATTACAAAAAGCTAGTTGCAGACATGATAGGAGAAAGAAATGATGAATGCATAACCGCAGTTGCAAAATCGATCATGATGTCTAGGGGAGACATCATGATCGACCTAGGTGCAAACATAGGGCAGCAGATAGAGTACTTGAAGGGCTCTGGTGTTGAGATACATGCGTTTGAACCTCACCCTGCCTTGTTTTCATTCTTGGAACACAAATATTCTGCAGAGAAAAATATCACACTCGTAAATGGTGCCGCCGATATCGCTGACGGTACATCACGGTTGTATTTCAAATTAGGGTTTGACAGAATTAATGGGGGAGCTTCTTTAGACTCAAGAAAAAATACTGTATCGACCGCGCTGAATTCAGATGTCACATGTGTAGACATTTCAAGATACATTTTTGAGCTTGAGAAGAAAGTGAAGTGCTTGAAAATAGACGTAGAAGGCACTGAATACAAGCTTATTGAGAACATCATTTCCAGTGGCGCAATACACAATGTCGAAAATATTCTCTTAGAAGATCACGGAGAAGATTTTCAGCACAGGGGATGGCATCAGCATGCGTTGAAGACGCTTAAGGATCTTTGCGCAACGGGTGTAAATGTTATCAACTGGTATGGACCTCACCCTCTTAAAGATGAAGTATACATTTCACTTTACGATGAGTGTGATGCGTTTCTTACAAACAAAAGAGAGGAAAGATGTTGAGTAACTATAACGAAAAAATCATGCACGGCGACAGGTACTTCGAAAATAAGAATTCGACAGTCTCGACTTATGACGATGTTGCATTGACATATGCTAAACATATTGATGAATCAATTTTACAAGCATCTAATATGAAATCAAAGCTTCCTGATGAAGCGACAATACAGTCAGTTCTTGGAGGGGTTGCCAAATTTGGGGGGCAAGATGTCCCAGATCTTCCGATGCAGTATAGGCTGATCGGGTTTTCTGGGATTTGTTTTCGTCATATGTTGAACAACATTTGCTCAATTTCAGGCGCAAATTATCTTGAGGTAGGAACATTCAGGGGGTCATCTCTTGTGTCTGCTGCATATGGAAACACGGGGATTCTCAATGAAATTCATGCAATAGACAATTTTAGTGAATTTGTTATGGAGGAAACAGGGTTTCATCCTAGGGATGATGTGAGAAAAAACTTGGACCTGTACCTTCCAGGAAAGCAGCAGGATAATATTCACTTTCATGAAGAGGACTGCTTTAGTCTTGATTTAGGCAAGCTGCCGAAGATTCAAATATACTTCTATGACGGAGAGCACTCAAGAGAGTCGCAGACAAAGGCATTCACTTATTTTGAGCCGGTTTTTGATGATGTTTTTATAGCGATTGTGGACGATTGGGAACAACGCCAGGTTCGGTTGGGGACGATTGACGCATTTGACAAGATCAATTACGACATTGTAAGTTCTAGAGCGATCATTCCCGGTGCTCGTCCGGGAAATGCAAACAGAGTGAATAATCCAGACTATTTCTGGTGGAGCGGTACATATATAGCAGTGCTGAAAAAGAGGAAAACAACATGAACGTACTGGTAACAGGTGGAGCAGGATTCATCGGCTCAAATCTATCTGCGGAGCTTGCGAAGCTAGGTCACGCAGTGACAGCAGTCGATAACCTTAGCTCTGCCAGAAGCGATCACAAGCAGTTCTTCATTGATAACCCAAATATCACGCTTGTTGAGGGTTGTTTTGCTTCTGATCATGTGATCGAAAGAATTTCTTCTGAGGAATTTGACGTTGTGTTTCACAATGCAGCAATTCCTCGTGTGAGCTATTCTGTAGAGAATCCCTCTGAGACAACCGGTGTGAATGTCGCAAAGACTGTAAGGCTTCTAGAGGCCTGCAGAGGAAACATCAACCGCTTTGTGTTTGCGTCTTCCTCTTCAGTATATGGAGGTGCAGATGTCCTGCCGACTTCACACAGGCACCCTAAGGATCCAAAGTCACCGTATGCCTGGCAGAAGTCTTGCATGGAAGACTTGATCAGGTTGTTCTGTAGCCTATACGGTATGGATGCAGTTTGCTTGAGGTACTTCAATGTGTTTGGTCCAGGCCAGTTTGGTGACAGCCCGTACTCAACTGCTGTCTCTGCATGGTGTCACGCAATTAAGCATGGTCTTCCACTTCGAAGTGATGGGACTGGGGAGCAGACGCGGGACATGTGCTACATCGATAATGTCGTGAGTGCGAACATTCTTGCGATGAACTACGGTGCGAGACTCAGCGGGCAGTGTTTGAATGTTGCATGCGAATCGAGAGTATCAAATAACGAGATCCTCGCAGCTCTATCAGAGAAGTTTGATTTCAGAGTCAATCATGCACCTCCTCGCGCAGGCGATGTCATGCACACTCTTGCGGACGTCAGCGAAACAAGAAGACTTCTAGGTTACGAACCGCTTGTTCATTTTTGGGAAGGCCTTGAAAAGACAATCGAGTGGTGGGAGCTTGAAAAGTCTTCTGATTGAGAGGTAGAATATCTTATGGATTTTCCAACAGGCAAACCTCATATATCGTATAGCGAAGTCAAGAACTGGCGAGAATGCTCTTTTCGCCACAAGCTCTTGTATGTCGATCGTCTTGGGACATTTGATGCTAGCGTCTACACTGAGTTTGGAACAGCTGTCCACGCTGGGGCAGAGAAGTTCTTGAAGACTCGTGAGATTGATGTTCCGATGGTCTTGAAGATGATTGACGACGCATGGGAAAAGCATCGCCTCGATCATCCTGACGTTGTTCAAAAAGCGATTGATTCAGCTGCTGCTAGCGGCTGGACTTTCAAACACCACCCCGTCGAGTCGTGGAAACAGTGGGCACAGACGATCCTTGGGGATCTTGAGAAGTTCATGGACGAGAACTTCAATGACTGGGTCTACATTGCTGCAGAGGATGCATTGTATGAAGGCATCCAGAATGATGACTTAAAATTCAAGGGGTTCATAGACGGGATTATCGGTGATGTTGACAAGAGGGGCAAGAAACGCATCTGGATCATCGACTGGAAGACTGCTGGCCCCGGAGGGTGGCGAACAGATAAGAAGCGAGACTTTCTGACGCAGGCTCAGCTGGCATCGTACAAGATTTACTGGGCAAGAAGAGAAGGAATCGACCTAAAGAATGTCAGGTGTGCATTCATTCTTCTCAAGAGAGAAGCAAAGCCAGGAAAGGCAATCTCAATTGTCCCAGTCTCTGTCGGGCCAAAGATGGTCGAAAGAACTGAAAAAATGATCTCTAGTATGTTAAGATCAGTGAGACGTAAGATGTTCCTGAAGAACAGAGAGTCTTGCAAGTTTTGTGAATTTAGAGGAACGGAGCATTGTAAATGAAGACCGAAACAATCGGCGTTGTCGGGCAGGGATTTGTTGGCGGAGCACTTCGGCGAGGATTCGAGGCAGCTACCAGCTTGAATGTTGAAACGTTTGACATCGCAAAGGCAAAGTTGTCGACATGCAAGACAGCAGAAGAATTGTTCAGCAAGGCTGACGTTATTTTTGTGTGCGTGCCGACCCCGATGAAGCGATCTGGAAAGTGCGATACGAGGATTGTCGAGTCTGTCCTGGATGAGATTCACCGTTATTCTCTTGTGAATCAAGCGCCAAAGATTGCAGTCGTAAAGTCTACAATTCCTCCTGGATCGACTGCACTCTGGAATGATAAGTTTGGTCGTTCAAAGATGCGAGTTGTTTTCAATCCAGAGTTTCTCACCGAAGCAAATGCAGATCAAGATTTCTTGAATCAGACAAGGATCATTCTCGGAGGACCTGAGGAGTCTGTCGCTGTTGTTGCAAAGGTATTCGGTCATTTCGTAGACAGTGTATCACAACAGTGCGAAATTGTTCGAACGACCTCAACAACAGCTGAGTTCGTGAAATATGTAACGAATTGCTATCTTGCGTTGAAGGTTTCGTTCTCGAACGAGATTTATCAGTTAGCAGGTTCACTGGGCGTTGATTATGACGAGCTTATGGACACGGTTACGCTCGACTCTAGAATTTCACGTCGCCACACGCAAGTTCCAGGGCCTGATGGACATATGGGATTTGGCGGTCATTGCTTCCCGAAGGATCTTCGAGCTCTCATCTATCTTGCAAAGGCTCTTGATGTCAGCCCAACAATGCTTCAGGCAACGTGGGACAAGAATGAGTCAGTCAGGCCAGATCATGCAAGGGACTGGGAAGGAATGAAGGGAAGAGCAGTTTCTGAAGACTGACTTTTCACACATTTTATCTCTTACCGAAGCTAGGTTACAATGACCTAGCTTCTGGTGTATTTAGGCATGGAAAAAAAGAAATACAAGGTTTTGCTGCTTTCTGATCACGCTTTGAGTACTTCTGGCGTCGGGACGCAGTCAAGACATCTCATCAACGGATTGCTGAAGAAGGGCGGTTGGTCATTCAGGCAGTTCGGCGCTGCAATCAAGCACGAAAACTACAACACTGTTGTTGTCAACGAGGACTTTGTCATCAAGCCTGTCGACGGATTCGGGAATCCCGACATGCTCAGGGTGACTCTGGCGACCGAAAAGCCTGATGTTCTTCTTCTATTTACTGATCCAAGGTTCTTCATCTGGATCTGGGAGATGGAGGATGAGATTCACCAGATTTGCCCAATCGCATACTGGCACGTCTGGGACAACCGACCAACCCCCAGGTACAACGACGTTCTCTACGAAAGCACCGACTTGATCAACTGTCACAGTCATTTGACGTACGAGATGGTGAAGGAGAATTTCCCAGAGAAGACGAACTTTGTTCCTCACGCACTCCCAGAAGATCTTTACTTCCCACTCGGCGATGTCGCAAAGAAGTCATACCGGCGCCAGCTTCTAGGGAATGAGAAGGCTGATCACTTCATTGCATTCTGGATGAACAGGAATGCGAAGCGTAAGAGACCGAATGACGTTCTTCTTTCTTGGCAGCTTTTCATGCAAGAGCTCAAGAAGCAGGGAAGAGAAGATGCACTTCTGATTATGCACACTGATCCGTATGACAGCGAAGGGCCGAACCTTCAAAAGACTGCTGATATGTTAGGAATCCAGGACAGCGTTCTATTCTCGAATCAAAGAGTGGATTTTGAGAAGATCAATATCATGCACAACATCGCTGATGTGACGCTCAATATCTCATTTGCAGAAGGCTTTGGTTTGGGCACACTCGAATCGATGCAATGTGGGACCCCGATCATCGCTGCTAAGACCGGAGGTTTGACGAGGCAGGTTGTCGATCACAGAGATGGAACCGAGAATGGCGTTGCACTTCCTATTGAGGCAAGATCGCTTGTCGGGTCGCAGCAGGTTCCATACATCTACGAAGACTATGTCTCTGCAGATGCAACTGCTGCTGCACTCATGAAGATATACTCGTTGAATCCAGAAGAGAGAAAAGCGTTGAGCGAAAAGGTCAGGTCGTATGTCATGTCTGAGTTCAACTATCAAAACACGATTGACATGTGGGATGATACTCTTCGAGGACTAATCGAGAACTGGAGAAGAGACAGGTTCACGCTGGAGACGATGTGATGAAGAATGTTGTTGTAAGGGCTCCCCTGTTGACGATGAGTGGCTATGGCGTTCACTCAAGGCAACTCTACAGGTGGCTGGAAAAAAGAGGTGATGTGAACCTCCACTCAAATATCGTCCCATGGGGAAGGACATCATGGATCCTGAATGACGATTGGGATAATGGCGTGATCGGTAGGGTCATGCAGTCATCATCAGGTGCGCCACAGAGACCAGATGTTTCATTTCAACTCCAGCTTCCAAATGAGTGGGATTCAAATCTTGCTGCCGTGAATATCGGGGTGACAGCTGCTGTTGAGACAGACACTTGCAATCCTCAATGGGTCGAGTGTTGCAACAGAATGAGCGCAGTGATTGTTCCATCTCAGCATACGGCAAACGTACTTCGCTCTTCAGGTCAGATCAATGTTCCTCTTCACGTTGTGGGTGAATCTTTTATCGATGAGTGTATTGACGCGCCGGCTCTCGACTTGCAGCTAAGCACAAAGTTCAATTTTCTCGTCCTAGGACAACTGACTGATCACAACCCGTATCATGACAGAAAGAACGTTATGTTCACTCTTCGGTGGCTATGTGAGGCTTTTGCTGATGACCCCGACGTTGGAATCATCATCAAGACGAACAGCGGAAAGGGGACAAAGATCGACAGAGGAATTACGAGAAACGTTCTTGACAACGTCTTGAAAGAGATTCGGCCAGGAATGTTTCCGCGGGTTCATTTCCTTCATGGCCATATGAATCCAGATGAGATTGCAGGTTTGTACAAGGAAAAGTCTGTGAAGGCTCTTGTCTCTGCAACTCGAGGGGAAGGGTTCGGCCTACCTCTTCTAGAGGCCGCTGCTTGTGATCTTCCTGTCATCGCGACGAATTGGTCGGGTCATCTTGATTTCCTGAATTCACAAAAGTGGCTTAAGGTTGACTATGAGCTTACGCAGATTCCAGATAAGAGGTGTGATCAGCACATCTTCATGGAGGGATCTCGATGGGCTGAGCCAAACGAAGAAAGCTTCAAGTCAACTGTCAGAAGGTTTCGCAAGAAGCCTCAAAAGCCGCAAGAGTGGGCAACGGCACTTGGTGTGGATGTGCGAAACAACTTCTCACATGACAACATTTGCAAACAGTACGACGATGCAGTGGGGTGCTTTCTGTGATTGAGATCTTTTGCGATTATTGGGCAGTGCCTGTTGTGACTGCCCTGGTTTTGTTTACGTGTTTCACGACCTACTACTGCATATTTTTTGCAAGAAAGCTACTTTACGTCACTGAGCAGATCGAAAAGTCGCTAGATATACTTGATGAAAGATACGCATCAATCGATCAGATCTTGAAGATTCCTCTGTTCTATGACAGCAAGGAAGTTAGGCAGGTCTTGAAGGACATCGAAGTTAGTCGCGACGCGATTCTCGAAGTTGCAGCTGCCGTCGGGCGCGTGGAGGAAACAGTTGACGAAGAAAGTTAAGAGAAAGATTAGGCGTCGCCGATCTGGAAAGCGTAACATGTACTTCACGATGGAGACCCAGGCCGCGATTATCGAGTACCAAAATGCTGAAACGCAGCTTGAGAAGGAGAAGCTGTACAACGAACAAATCAAGTATGCGTTCGAAAAGCTTGTCGAGAGCCTCATATTCGTCTATGGGTTTCACAATCCCTATGAGAACACGAGGCATATGCAGTCAGATTGCGTTTCGTTTCTGTTCGAGACTATCCACAAGTGGAACAGCGAAAAGGGTACAAAGGCTTTCTCGTATTTCAACGTGGTCGCGAAGAACTGGTTGATCATGAATGCAAAGAAGCGCCAGAAGAGAGTCAAGAGAAATGTGTCATTTGAGAACAGGGATCTTTTGAGCGCAAAAGACAAGAAACAGATCATGTACCACCAGGTCATTCCGTCAGCGGATGAGAACCTAGACAAGCATGAGTCAAGACTTCAGATCATAGAAGCAATGAAGGCGATAAAGGATCAGGTCAGCTCAGAGCATGAGACTGCTTGCATTAATGCGATCATAACGATGTTCGAGAATGTTGAGACCCTGGACTTCTTGAACAAGCGTGCAGTGTTCGTCTACGTCCGCGAAATTAGCGGCCTGGACAGAAAGCAGTTGTCGAAGGCCTTGGGGTCGATTAGAGTGAAGTACAACGCAATCAGGGAAAACGACGAGTTTGATATGTTCTAGGAGCCATGATGTCAAAAGCAAGAGACAATGCAGTAAAGCGGCTTGAGAAGCTAGGAAAGAAAATTGAGTCATTTGGAGATCTTCTTGATAGCATAGAGAGCCTTGAAGATAAGAAGAAGCTCTTGTGGAAAGAGATCTATGAAAATGCTGTATCCGATAGGGAGGCTGCTAATGCTCTCTATACTCAGCTATACATGAGCATGAACGGCGGGACACAAGAGCATGTCGCTGCAGGTTCAATCATGGCGAAGTACCTTGAAAGAATGTGCAAGTCAAATGAGCAGATTCTGAAGCTAGCTGAGCTCATTGCAAGAGAAGAAGCAAAGTCATCGAAGATTGACGCAGACGACGTATTTACAGCAATTAGTGGAAGCTGAATGGGACGCGCACAAGATATCGGAAGCTCACAATCTAGAGCAACGACGAATAGAGTTCAGCAAAGCGGAGGCTCTGGAAGTCCGTTTCTACGTGCGGTTGTGATTGACCTAATTGCAGATCCCAGCTATCTAACAGATGATGAGCTTATGTCGCTGTTTTCAGAAATCTCCAACCCAGGAATTCTTTCCGGAAATGCCAGCGTTCCTGCCTTTGATCCGGAAGCAGACGACGCTGCAAAGCTTCGCGTCCTCATCCCAAGAAACACGTTGAAGGTTCAGATTGTTACGAGCGGAGCAGGAAAAGGAACGCTAACACCCTCTCTTTGCTTTCCGTTCTTTTCACCACACATTCAGTTTCCCGTTAAGCCGGGTGAGCAAATCTGGGTCTACAACGACAATCCAGGAAGCCCATACTTCTATTGGATGTCAAGAATCGTCGGTCCTGGGTTCATTGATGATATCAACTACACACATCTGGATCGACAGATTCTTCCTGGCGCAGAAGGGGTGGAACCGGCATTCCCGAATGGCGATGGGACGCAAGCAAATAGAACAATTGGGATCGATGACACATACGAGACGATTGTCACAGAGTCAGCATCAGGGCTTTCGTTCACACCAGAGACGGTTCCTCGTTTCACACGCCGACCAGGCGACCTCGCACTTCAGGGTTCAAACAACACGCTCATTTTGATGAGTGACGACAGGGGTTGGGGTGCAGATGAATCTCCTGGTGATAGCGAAACATCAAACGCCTCGAAGACAGATGGGGAAAGAGAGAGGGTTCTAGCAGGAAGCATCGACGTAGTTGCTGGTCGCGGACGTTTTCTTGCAGATCCAGGATCTGACCCTTCGAATACATCGCCAAAGTCTGTCGATAATGCTAGGGGTGAAACTGAGACAGATAAGTTCTTCTTGAACCCGGCCGAGGGTGACCCTGATTTTGTCCGGGATTCCAGTCGAGTTTACGTTTCCATGAACACTAACGGTGATGCGAAGCTCGGGCTTATCGAAGGCGATACCTTGCCAACTGCATTTGAAGGTGAGTATCCTCAAGTTCAGTCTGAGCCTTTCGTTATCATGAAGTCTGATAATGTTAGAATAGTTGCAAGAAAAGATGATGACAACGGAATCAACGGAAGCATCAGGATTGTGAAGGAAGGCTCTGCGAACGAAGACCTCGCGACGATCATGATTACACCTGAAGGCAACATCCAAATTAGCGGTGCCAAGATTTTCATTGGCCGCGCCGGCAATGATGGAGGTTCAGGTGCAGTTGACGGAGCAGAACCTTACATGCGTTTCAGCGATTTTGAAGCTTACATGAATGAGACTCTTGATAAAATCGCTGGCGACATTGAAGACCTTGCAGGGATTGTGGAAACAGCAACCGGCGGAGTTGGTGGTGCAGCTAATGTGACACCTGGTTATGGCGGGCCTAACCCTGCGCTGGCAACCGCAAATGGACAGATTGCCGGTTATAGCGCTTCAGGGACAAAGGGTCAGAAAGACCAGATGGATGACATCAAGTCAGAAAGAATTTTTGGAGAGTAAATGCCAGTCAACGCAGGCGATACGACAGAAGAAACAGGGGCTGGAACCCTAGCATTCGAGATAGCATCAGCTTTCCTCAACAGCGTCCCGGAAGATCAGCAACCTGATGTGAAAGCTTCAATTGACGTTTTGGCCCAATCGATTGCAGATGCCATAGCAAAAGCTGTTAACGATGCAGATGCAGACGACGTGCTAACAGGTTGATCGGAGCACTCCACGATCTGTATAGTTATGGATGAGGTGAAATGTGCCTTCTGGTAATCGAAAAGTTTACAGCTTCAAGTCTGTCGGTCAGACAAGTCAAGAAGCAACAGAACAAAGAGAGACTGTTGTAAGAAGGCCCCCGATCGGTATCAAGACCCCTGTGCAATTCTCAACCGGAGAAGGCCTGTTCGAGATGCACACGGTCGCACTTGATAACATCAAAGACAATTTCAAGAATCTCCTTCTGACGAATCATGGTGAACGGGTCGGCCTTTACGACTTTGGCGCAAACCTAGGACCACTCCTTTTCAATCTCGGTTCAGAAGATTTTGACTCAGAGGCGATCAGGAGAATCTCGTCAGCAGTCAGAAAGTACATGCCGTTTATTGAGCCTCAGACATTCGAACCATTCACGCTTGGCGCTTCCGAACAAGACTTATCGATGACGGGTGTAAGGATTACTTATTCCATTCCGAAGCTGAATGCTCTTGACCAGAAGATCGAAGTCATCTTACATGCGGGTGGATAGTGGCACAGAAATTTAGAAATACGATTCAGAGAAACTACCTGGCCCGTGATTTTGACGGGTTCAGGGCACAGCTCATTGAGTACGCAAGGATCTTCTTTCCCGATAAGATTCAGGACTTCTCTGAGGCATCACTGGGTGGTCTTCTAGTCGACCTTGGAGCTTTTGTTGGTGATACCATGTCTTTTTACATGGATCACCAGTTCAATGAGCTAGACTACACAAGGGCGACAGAGCTCATCAATATCGAGAACCACCTTCGCAATGCTGGTGTGAAGGTTAGGGGAAAGTCACCCGCATCGACGAACGTAAACTTTACGATCACAGTCGACGGAACAACACAGTCAACCGGGTTAGTCGTTCCTGACACTTCACAACTTCCGAAAGTCTTGATTGGGACGGAGTTTACAGGAGGGGGATCAACATTCGTTACCCTTGAAGATGTTGACTTTGCAAAGACAGACTTCCTTGGCCAGCTTCTTGGAACCGTTGAAGTTGCAACAGTCAATGCAGATGGATCACCTGCAACCTTCGATATCACAAGGCAAATTCCCGTTGCTGCAGGAAGCCTGATAACAGAGAACGTCTCAATCTCAAACACATTCATTCCCTTCAGGACCGTCACCTTAGCGAATGCAGACGTTTCTTCAATCATCGGAGTTTTTGACTCGGACGGAAATGACTACTATGAGGTCGATGATCTCAGTCAAGACAATGTGTTTAAGGCTGTCTCAACAGATCGTCCACTGGATGGTTCGTTTGCATCCTCAAACCTCGAGGTGATTCCAGCGCCATATCGTTTCACAACATCGACAAGCCTAACGACAAGGTTGACATCACTTCGTTTTGGTTCGGGCGACGGTAAGTCGGTGCAGGATGATGTGCTCTCAGATCCGTCAGAGTTAGCCCTTCCCCTTGTCGGGACAACGACATTCAAGAAATTCGCAATCGATCCAAAGAACTTGCTTGAATCAAACTCACTTGGCGTTTCACCGAGAGGAACGACACTCACGATCACGTATCTTTCAGGCGGTGGCCTGAACACAAACGTCGCTGCAAACACGATCGTAACGGTTAGCTCACTGCAGACAATTTTCCCATCATCTGCAACTGCTGCGGCAGTGACAAGAATTAGGGCAAATGCAACTGTTACGAATCCCGATCCCGCGACAGGCGGAGACGACGCGCTTACTGTCGAGGAACTGAGGGCGAAGATTCCTTCCGCGATAAACTCGCAGAACAGAATCGTGACCAGGGAAGATCTTCTTGCAAGAGTCTATACACTGCCCGCGCAGTTCGGCCGCGTCTTTAGGGCCGGCGTTTCGCCAAGCGGTGACAACAATCTCTCAAGCGATCTGTACATCATTTGCAAAGACTCGGCTGGAAAGCTAGCACCGGCTAGCGACACGCTAAAGCTCAACCTTCGGTCATATCTCAATGAGTTCAGGCTTGTTAGCGAGTCTATC
>Ga0070749_10001904_pt1 | contig 14101 bp, 19 predicted proteins | sample VirMetDEL_Nov_18_FD_75180 | JGI IMG/M metagenome (GOLD analysis project Ga0070749, IMG submission 75180) | Aqueous microbial communities from the Delaware River and Bay under freshwater to marine salinity gradient to study organic matter... | ecosystem: Environmental > Aquatic > Marine >...
TGCTCGCAGGATCGCGTTGTCTGTACTGCCAGTGCTGCCGCCAATTCCGCCGCCGCCTGCTGGAGTCTCAAACGCCACTGATCCGTCAGCCTGCACCGTCAGAACATCGCCGTCACTGGCACCGTCTGCAAGCACTTGACTCGGGAGAATTGCGGTGATTGCCATGTTATCGCCTCACGATTTCTTATCCTGTGCAAACTCTGCAACAACCTTGCGCAACCGCTCGATCACAATTGCATCCGCACGCAACTCACGGCTCAGCGGCCCGCCCTCAATGTCGCTTTCGCTGTTCCACTCAATCGCTGCGTTCACCTCACGGTCGCCACAGCGGCAACGGTACAAATCCTGTGACGCTTGGCCCAACGCCTGCAAGGCCTGGTCCACTGCTTTCGCTGCGTCGTCCAGTGTGTTCATCTCCCGCGCGCACCGATCCGGCACTGCGTCTCCCTGCCCCGTAATTGGTTCTGATGTACTCAACTGTCGCACCCCCTGGAGTAGTTATGGTATCCCGGTCTGCAATGACCGGCTCAATCTCGTGACCAACATGCCGCACCGGCACCGCTCGTGACATTAACTCGACAGTTCTAACTGCCTCTGTGCTTCGATAGCCGAACGCAGAGAGCAATACAGGAGAAAGAAGCATCAACCCCCTGCTGGCGATCTGCAAACCATACCGATTAGCCCAGTGCCGCCAATGCCAAAGCGCGACCCCCATGCCAAAACAAGCCCATGCAAACGCTAACGTGCGAATGAACTCAGACCATATATCAACGGTCATCTGACCAGACTCCACGCATAGAAGGTACTCACGATGAAAATTCCCCAAGCAATCGCAGCCACTATCCATAGAAGATAAGGGCCAATGTGCTTCATCATCATTTCGACAATCTTGACAATCGACGCAACGCTTTGCTTGTCTATCCTCAAACTGCGATCGTTACGCCACTCAAGGCCATCGTCTTCATCTTCGGTATCGTTTGCCATTGCTCAGTCCCAAGAGAACTTGCAGCCAATTCTAGCCGAACAGCGACAGCAAAACCAAAGCTCTGTCACGCTATCTTTCCTGCTTTCGAACAGCAGACAAAAGGCTTTCAATTGTGCCGGGATTGTAGCCAGACTTAATTGCAAATGTGTCGTCTTTTAATCGCCAGCGGAATGCAGGTCGCAAACGAGGATCTCCAGCGAAGGTTTCAACGTATTTCACTTCGACTGTTTCATCTCCAACGGATCGCAGGTCGGCTTCAAACTGCCGACAGGGACCACAATTCTCCATTGTGATCACCTCAAGCACTTTTCGGCCCTCAACCCTGCCGGCCATTCTTTCAAGAACAGCGACTCGCTTCTCAACATCTGTCAAACGATCCGCCAATGACTGGCCTGAAGAGCCAACATACGGGTGCGGTTCGTCAAACGAACCTGAAACCATTGATGGAATTGATGTCAGAAGAGTGACCATCAATACCACCATTGACAACTTGTAGCCATTATTTTTCTGCATTACAGATATCCTCCGCCCTGCTGAATTCTGTTGTAGCGTTCCTCCATCTCTGGAGGAATCAAAGCAAAACCACCGAACGGGCTGCACTGTGTTCTCTGCAAACCCTCATAAACCCCCTGTGGGATCAGGAAGTGACCGTAACCGTGACTGTTCCAGTCAGCCAAAAACCATTCACCATCAAGGTAACGTGCCCAAATGCAAACGTGCGCGTGCCCTCCGCCGCGAGTAGGTACACGGCTCATGATTGGCGTACCGTCTGATGCTTTTCCCCACCTAACGTCCCACCATGTACCAATATGCAGCCGCCCTCTGGCGGCAACGGTAGCAAGAGCCTCATTCCAATCTGGCATTGGCTGCACTTCAGCAACCATTGCTGATTCCGTTTCTATGCCAGTCGCATATTGCTCAAACTCCCGAGCACTCCGGCAGTATCTGGTGTAAGGCCATTTAGATTCACTCGGAATCCCCGGCTGGATATTTAATTCAGGAATCCCTTTGGTCATCAAACGAACGCCGGAGTGCATGCTGCTGCCCATGTCCCGCCCCACATACTTCTTGCCCATCAGATACTCTGATGCGTTGTAGGCGAACATTTCGGAAAGCACCGGCATCACGCCAGTAGTGCCCCATGTCGTGGACTCTACGCCGTTCGCAGCCGCATTCCCTTGGCAATCGGATCTCTGCTGCCTCTCAACTTGCATTCGCGGCAGAGGGCTTTTGCGAGGATCCTGGAGAACATCCAGATAGCCCGGGAGTTTTCTAGTATCGACTCGCGAACTGACCGACAGTAGTTCGGCGAGTTGTTGCTGCTCCTCGTCAGTTGGAATCAGAAGTTTGCTGTTCATTCTGCATACCTCCTGATGTAGTCCGCATGGCGTTTTGCAGACCAAGCACTGCCGCCAAACTCAATCGACTCCAGTTGCAAAATCTCATCGAAGGCGTCTCGTCGGACCTGTGTGATCCCGGATCGGAACCAATCCGCCGCCGCCGACTCCGATGTTACTTCACCAGATTCCAGTTTCTCTGCCAATTCTCCTTGCAGTCGACGCCACCCTGCCTTGTATGAAAGAAAAGCACGGTCGACATCATCCTTCGGCAAGTCTGGCTCCGGCTGAATCACACCTTTTTTCTCAGTGACCGTAATGTTTTGACGTATCATTCGTGCCGGGTTTCCGGCAGGAATCAAAACAAGTTGTCCAGCCCCCGCAGCAGAAGCAATTAACCCGTAGCCAAACTTTTTTTGCACAGTGCGAACTTCTGAGGAACCAGCACCACCTGCAAACCGAGAAAACAAAACCGTTCCCTGATCGAACGGTACAATCTGCAGAAGATCTTCCGGGAAAGTGACGGTCAACAATGGATCGTCGCTCTCCACCAGATAGATTTCATCCTCCGCGAAACTGTCGATTACCTCCGCAACCGCCTGCTGCTTTTCCTCAATCGGATCAGCAGGACGAAACGGAAGTGTGATCTCCTCAGCAAATTGATGTCCGATCACGAAGAACATCAACGAAAGTGGTGCTGCGAACCTCATTTGAACCTCCGTCATTTGCAAAGAGCAGCAAGTTGCTTCTCGCTGGAGTTCTGAATCTCTCGCAATCCAGAGGCAACCACGCGACTCAGACTTTCATCTTCAATGCGGAACTGCTCTGGATCTGCCGGCCATCCAGTTTGCTTTTCAGCCGCTTTAGCTGCTCTCTGTCGCCGCTTTAGTTCCACCTTTGCAGCTCTTTCTGCTCTCTGCTGAGCAACGCGTGTGTTCGCGAACCTCTGCAATCGATCAGGATCGTTGTTAATCTGCCGGCACTGGATGATCTTGTCGAAGACCAGCGTAATCAGAGTGACCAACCCTTCGATCGCAATTCCGGTCCGAACGCCGTCACCGCCGACTCGACAGACAGGCTCTGATGCCAAATTCAATCCGTCGACTGTTGCCCTTGCAAACGCTTCCTTTACCAAACTCATCTCAATTTCCTCCATACTGGCCAAAAAACCAACGCCCAGAGCCGACAGCCCAGCCACATAGCTGAGCATCTTATTCGGCCAACCCCTGACTCATACAGGTGATACTCAAAAATCGAATCAGCCTCACGTCGCTGATACTGTGAAACTGATTCTTCACAGTTCAAGTCGTGAATGCACGATGCAAACTTAAACCGGTCATCCATCGGATGCCCGACGATCCTCCATAGCAAACGAGGAATACTAGCCCCATCCCACCGGTGTCCCTTGGGGATACGGTACTGGCGAACAAAGCCCAACTGTGTACTCACTGTCAGAACACAATCGTGCGTGACCTGATACCAAGACTTGCCGTTCTCGTCTTTTATTTCAACCGAGGGAATATCTGGTACGCTCATGCGACAATTCCCAAAATCCCTGCCGGCCAAAGAGGCGTTCCGCTGAGGTTCATAGCGGCAATGGCCGGCAGGGGGGGGTGATTCACGAAATGAAACAGCGATCATTATGATGGGTCAGGTGGACTCAAGACATACACCACGCTTGCGAATCCAACAGAGCAGCACGAGCAAAGAAAGATACTCCTAACACTAACCGAGGGAGCAACAAGAAAGCTGACCGGGACGGCAAACCAGAAACTTAGGCAAATCGGACAGCCAAGCCCATGCCTGACCCATTCAGTTCTGCCCCCGTAACGCAAAACCACTTTCTTCAAAACCTTTGACAGTCCAAATGGGCCGGGCAGATTCGCCTGAGTGAAAGCCAATCCGTAACTGCCAATGCAAACTGTCAAAATCTCCATAAAGTTCATCGTCGACGCCCCCGCGAGTAATCTTCTGCATGAATAAATGACTTGCTTCGGTGTCGGAATGCCACAGCACCACTTGCCGTCCCCGTACACATCCTGACACCGCAATACAATCTCAGTGTAGGCAGATGCACCGCAGACCACAAAGAGTCGTTGCTTGCATCGCCTGTGGCAATCTCATCCTCACTGTAATCAGAATACTTGTGAGCTACCTGCAACCAGAGCCTTCTGTCGCCCGCTGAGACGCTTCGTTTGCCCGAACGCATATTACCTCGGATCATTCGCAATCTTACCGGCTGACGCCGCGTCGTGACCGCCTGAACGCCGTCCGTGCGAAGTACATAACCGGAATTGAAGTCAATGAAGATTGTTTTCTTGCCCGCCTGCTGGCTCACAAGATGCACTGCAGACCGGAAAAACTCCGGATGCAAAGACACATCGTCGTGAAGGTTGATTTCAATACGCGGAACCTTCCTGTAGCCGGAGATCTTCTTCTGGTCAAAAATCGTACACCGCTCAAACCCTTTGAACGCGTTGATGCGCTCGCTCCACCGAGGGTCCATCGGGCTCATCTTCAGCACAAACAAAGTGTCCTGCTTCCGAATCTGGCACCTTCGCAGTGATTCGACCAGCGATTGTCGGGTCACGGCTAAACGAAATCGGCTGATGTCGTGGGACCAGTATTCACAGTCCACAAACACGATCATTTTCATCGGTACTGGAAATCCACTCGGTTGACCAACTTCATCTGTCGTTCAATGGCACCCTGCGTCGAAAGACAGTCCTCCCAGTCTCTCGGTCGCTCGCCGTCGACAAACGGCTGCACCCTGCCCGCCCAGTTCTGCTTCATCTCCCCGACGTGCATCACATCGAACCCGGGACGAACTTGCATGCTCGCCGGCCAATGATCAATCAGTTACTGATCACCAGTCCCCGCCCATTCCAAATCGGAACGAAACAATTGCACATCCGGACAATACCTTGACCTGCGGTGAAAGATTAGTGAGTAACCGGCAAATGGCTCATTTGCAACCTGACGAACTCTCTTCCAATTCTTCTCTTCTGGAACCTGTCGCAATCGCCGGACACTCCTCCGCCGTGGACAAAATATTTTGTCTTCGTGCAAATGAATTTGTGATCGCCATCCTGACGGGAAGAAAACGTCCGAGTCCAATAACGCCGTCCAGCCATCATGTGACACATAATCCAAACCCTCCTGCATCGCTGCCCACTTATTGAATGCAGCTCCGTTGTCATAAAAGGTTTCAGTAGTCAGGCATTCCAGATCAAGATCCTGAACCACCTGCAACGTCTCGTAATCCTCCGGATGCGTCACCACCAGAAACCGATCGAATTGACTCCGGTTTACCGATGCTGTGTGCTGCAACAAGTCAGCAAAATCCACACAAACTTGAACCGCCACTATCACAGATTCACAACTCCTATTCCGCCCCAGCCACAACCAACCGTCTTTTCGTCAGTCTCATGGTTTTGCTTGATCTCATTCCACAGTCGATGCACAAACGAACCACACTTTTCATGCCATGAACTCTGAGTAATGTCATGAAAGAAAATCTTCCTCGGGCAGAGTGACTTCGCAAACTCCCAGTCCCGGCAGACTCCTTCGTAACTGTGATCACCGTCGATGAACACCGCATCGAATGAACCTGCACCCCTGACGCGATCCTGCACCGATAAATCCTTGCTGTCGCCGACGATCATGTTACGAGCCACGCTGTTGTCCTGCGGCTCGATGTCGATGGAAGTGAACTCAACGCCTGGGTGTGCAACGCCCAGGTAATACTCCAGACCACCACTGTAAGATCCGATAATCAACACTCGCTGCATGCCGGTGAATTGTGGCTTCAACCATTCAAACTCACGGAAGTGCTGCTGCATTGGAACAGGTCCGTGGGAAAACGAAACCTTGTTCAGATGCTCAGTCACGCGGTCGTAAATCGAATCCAAATTGTAACATGACGCGATGTCCACGTTGTCACCCAGTGTGCAATACGCCTTGTATGCAGGAACGCAATCGCCGGGCCAAGCCTCCGTTCCTCCGTAGCGCAATTGGTAGTCAACAAATCTTCCATTCTGGACGAAATCTTTGGTCCGGAACGCATAGAATGTTCCGCTGTAATGCCACTTGTAACGGGGCATCAACGGGCGAAGACCGAATGCCCGCATCGAGCCGAACGCCGAATAACCCAACGCCATTTTTTCAATCGCTTCATCTACCCGGAAAAGGACACTTTCGTACATCAACTCCGACCAAATCTTTATCGATTCATTTTTGATCGTGTGGTCCTGTTGCCCTTTTGCGTGACCGTAGAGCGTCACTGAGTCTTCATTCACATTGAGCATTTGCATCGCAGGAACAGCCGTCTGCAATTCCCCAACGCGATAGTGCGAGCCCGATGGCACTCTTGGGAGGTTTGCAGTCTCCAGCCATTCAATCTGATCAAATGGCAACTCCGCTTTCACGACTTCAGCCGAATCTGTATCGCTGTCCGTGCTGACTCCGATAATGACCTTCCCGTCGCACAGCGGGATCAGATCCCGCAGACGGTCTGCATGCCACTGCCAGCCGCCCTTGCGCGGCCAAATGTGGTAAACCAAATTGACGCGTGGACGCTCAGCAAAGGGATTCTCTTCTGGAGTCACTGAAATTGCCTGCCTGTGCAACCTGCTCCGAGTCTCTTCAACACCATCTTTCACAACAACAACATTACGCCTGACCGGTTTGTTCTCGTTGCGATCAATCGCAGCAGCCACTCTGCGACCAAACTCAGTGCCCGCACGCAAATGCTGCTCCCACACAGCCGGGATGTTCATTACGGAACCTCGTAGATCTGAAAACACAAAGTGAACGCCGGCGACGGTATTGGTGTCGTACCATCCAAGCACCCGAGAAAGCATCCGCCGAAGGCCGGCCAGCATCCCGTGATCAACAATGGGTCGCAAGCTGTCGCCCCCGCCGTTACAGCCAATGTGGTCGCAGGACATGTTGTTTGGACAGGAACGATGCTCACGGTGTATTCGTTGTCGATGTTGTTGCAACACAGAACAATGTCATACTCGTATGTGAACGTCGCATTGTTGCAGTCCAGACAAGATCCCGAGATCCGTCCTTCCCAGCAGTTTGTCCCGCCCGTCAATGGTGTTTTGAATGTCAGCGTCGTTGAGTCGTTGAAACATGTGAAGTTGCCATAACTTGAAGTTGCCGTAACATCGACCTCAAGATCCAACGGTAACGGATTTTCACAATCAGTGTTTGCGACCTCGGCTAAATCGCCGTCAACATTCACCACCTTCAACGGCACGCAACGGTCGTCGCAGCACCCCCTATTGCAGCAACAATCCACAACAGCACGCTTTTTTTTGACTCCCGGAAAGCTCACTCCTCTGGGCATGTGACTTCCCATCCTTCGCAATGTTTGCCCTCAATGACCAGCCAGTCACATTTCGTCTGGATCACTTCGCCGTCACAGCAGGCCCAGTCAGACAGCGGCACGCGGAGCAATTCATACTCCGCACTGACAATCGCATAATACTGCTCAACGACATCCATCCACTTTGGTTCTTCTGGAGTGCTGTCCGGAGCCGGGACACTCTTCACGCAAATGTGGATCGGAAGTATCCGGACATGACCGCCCTCCCGGATCGGCAACTGGCGAGCATCATGGGCGTAAACGAACTTGCCAGTCCCCACCGGTCGAGTGCGATCTAAAACCACATTCCCCAGTGTTACGCAGGTGCCAGTGTACGCGTCCAGATCCTCCGGGCGTGTCTCCTCGCACAGATCGCATTCGTCAATCAATTCCTGCTGCATGTTTTCCGCGCAGTAGTAGTAATCAAAGCTGGGTGTACCATCGAATTCTGCAATCTCGACTCGATACCAACCGTCCCCAACGCAACCGGCATTCAAACCTTCGGTCAATCTCTGACCAGTGACACCGACCACTTCCATTCGCTCACTCTCTTTGTTCAGAGCAGCGTAAAAAACAGTGCCTTCCTTGATGTTGCTGTCTGTCTTATCCACCCATGCAGCCACATCCCACACGCGAAACGGTGTCTTCTCTTCTTCCTTTTCATACTCACTGGTCGTTGTGTTCAGACGGAACAGAACCGCTGCACCGGAAGGAACCTGATCAGTGGTGTAAAGATCTGTGCTGCCTACTCCTGACGCAAAGTCTTCAGTAGCAATGCACAACTGAACCTGCGGTCGAGGGAACTGCGAACTCTGTGGTCCAGTCATTGAGCCGACTGCCGTCACGCCTTCGCCCCGGGCGACCGCAGACCTGCCACGCAACGCCTCCCGCTGCAATGAATTCAAATGCTGCGCCCCAATCGGTTGACCGGGAACAAAGTCTGGCTTGCGTAAAGTCATGGTGAGCAGCCATCTTCCATTGTGAATATCTTGCTGAATTCTTTACGAGTAAACATGTCTGTGCTGCCGGCACCCATCTTGACCTTAACACGACGCCAATCGTCCTCCGTATTGTCAGTCGTCTTGTCGTACAGCAGATGGTTGTGACCGACGATCACGGGAGGATTGTCAGTGAGCTTTGTTGCAATCCTCTTGTGCTTGAACGTCAAGACTAACGTCGTCGTGTCCATTGGTCCGAAGATATTCGTTCGCTGATTCTTGTCTTCTGCGTAGTCAACGAACAGCAGCGTTTCAGGCTCGTATTGGCACGCCGCACCTGCAGATGTGCAGTCTGAATCAACAAGAACAGACTGAGAACACGCACACTTACCAAACAAAGCCAATGTTGTGTCATTCACCGTGTTTCGGAAGCAATTCAAGTGCCCCTCAATACTGCACAGCTTTGACACAGGGATGTTGTGCCACTCGACTGTGATCTCAGCGCTCGGTATGACAACAACGGCGTGGCTATCTGGCCCGAGGTGATTGTCCGGAGCCGCCTTCCCGTCCCAAACCAGCGAACGGCTCGGCCTTGTGTATAACTCGTAGGAGGCCACTCGATCAATCCGTAATGCTGTCTCTTGCAACCACGGGAGATCTGCGGCTGCAGTCGTGGTCCCTACTGCATCATCCCACAGACACTGCCACCAAGGTTCTTGATACTGTACTGTAACAATACATTTGCAGCATTCATCTGCGGTTGACTCGTACCCGTGCGGACCCTGCCCGATCTGCATTTCCCAATGTCTGGCAAGCTGGGATACGCTGCCGAGATCCTCGACATTGCGCTCTGCAATTGCAATCGGTGTCTGCGTGCGATCCACGAACTGATTGTTGAAACAATTGTCAGAAGGTGGATCAATACGGAAACCGGACGCACGCAATCGTAGCCGCTGAGGGTAAGGTGTCAGCCACAACGAACTCGCATTATCGTAAGTGTCGATCGGATATTCGACCGGCAACTCTGGCAAGTCGTAGGTTCCCGGCTCGTAGAGTTTCCCTAACGCTCGCAGCCCAAAGTCCTGAGCATGCTCACATGGCACAATGAAACTGCGTTCTGCTGACGCATTCAACCCGCTAATCGAAGGCTTTAATTGTGGAGCAACTTCTAGCACGGAATATGTATATTCGTGCCGCATGTTTTCTGCTGGCATCAGTTCGCCAATCTTGCTGTAGGAGCCTTAATTTCCGGTTGCCACGATTTGTCGATTCGAATTGGCTGGTCCTTCAACACGCCTCTGATCTCCGCCGCAAACCGCCTACCGATATTTGCAATGTCTTCTTCCTGCAAAGCACGCTGACGACCCGCTGCTCCTAATCTCGCCGCTTCCATTGCCGCGAGTGGATTCTGTATTTGCTGAAGGCCAGCCAACAGGCCACCACCAATCCCGCCGAACGCTCCTGCCAGAACACCCGGTGCCATCTGACGCGGAGTTCGCTCAAGTGCAATCCCCGCAATTGCATTTGCGGCACCGCCTTGGCCGACTGCTTCTTGCGCCTTGTTTAATTTGAACAAAGCGTCCTGTAATCGACCAATCTCTTCGGTCAGATCCTCAATCGCGGTTGTGTTTTTGTCCAGCCCGGTCTCATTCAGCGACAGGGCGGTTTCCTGTATCGCTGTTGTGAATCGATCGAGATTGATCTTTCGGCTATCCCTGCCCTGCTCCTTCTTTCGCAAATCAGCAAGACGTTCCTCCGCTTTCGTCAACTTCTCAACGATATCGTTCTGCTCGCGAAGAATCTGGTTTTCAATTTCAAATGCTGCCTCACTTGTCAAACTATCCTGCAACTCTTTGAGTCTGTCTGCCGCAACGCCGGTGCTTCTGTAGAACTCTATTGTGCTTGCAATCAGTGATTCGTACTGCCGAGACACCTCGCTGATATCCAGAACCATTTCGTCATACTCAGTCGAAGTGCCGACTAACTGACCACGCAGGATTGCCTGCTTGGCGGCCAGCTCCTCAGTTTTTTGACCAATAGCCTCAATCGAAGACGCAACCTGCTCATTTAGAATTGACTCCAACTCTCTGGCAGGCTTAATCAGCGCATCAATACGCTTTTTTACTTTCTGCAAATCAGTGTCCATCTCACTGACAAAATTCTGGTCACTCGGATCAAGTGTTTCTTTTGCAGCCTCAAACCGCTCAGTCAGACGTTCTAATAGGTCTCTGGTATTGCGTATCCCCTGAACATCAAAGATGCCCTGACGTGCGTTCTCTTGCAGGACATCAAGGTCTCGATTGAATGATCTTATGAACGTCTGAATCGCGGCCAGTTCACCTGCGCCACCTGCCGTTGATACCTGCATCTGCGCTGTGATTTCCGCTTCCGTGGGGGGAGTGGGCACTCCCGGCAAGCCCCCTCCTAAGGGATCTGCAGCAAACGCATTTGCCGTATTTAACCGTGCCCTTGCATCCCCTCTGATTTGTTCAAGTTTCTCACGGATTCTCTCTGACACATCATCCAAATCTGCGACGAATTGACGCATGACATCTCCGGCCCCGAGATCGGCAACTTGTGCCTGCAGGCGAGTCGTCAGATCTTGGCTGTTCTCGGATAACTTTCTGATCTCCTCAAGAACCTCTTTGATCGAGGTTAGCTTTTCCAACTCTCGATTGAAGCCTGTCTCATCCAGCCTCACGTCGATTTCAAGGTCAATGTCAGAGAACTCTTGCTCAAGACGACGAGCCAGACTCGTAAACCCGTAGTCGATGTCGTTCAGCGACTCCAGCCACTCAGCCATTGGGCCAATTACTGTGATTGCCAACGCGGCTGTAATACCCGACACAGCACCAACAACACCCTGTGCTGCGTCCCGACTAATATTAAACAACGAAGCGATACGAGTTTGCACAGCAGGAATGCGAGACATGTCCATCAGTAAAAATGACACGTTGTTTGATGCACCACGAACAGCACCAGCGATTCCGTTTAACTGATAACCAATTGCGGCGTCCTCAAACGCCTGACCAAGTTGATACGCACTATTCCCCAGCGTGTTGAATGAACTGCCAGCAGCCTTGATGTCATTGAACTTCTCTGCTAGAAATTGCTGGTTTTTATTCACATTTTGGACTGCCGCTGCGTACCTGGCAAGACTTTCTGCAGTCCCATCGATTGCCTGTTTCTGAACATCCATAAACCGAATGGACTCGCTCAGTGCACTGTTCAACGCTTGGATATCAAATCGATCCTTTTTTGGAATCACCCCGGGCGGAAAGTCCCGAAGCCTGTCCTGCAAACGCAACCTCTCCTGCTCTAACGCGAAAATCTGATCATTCGCTGCTCGTTCGTTCTCTGATGCCTCTTGCCTTGCAGCGTCAATCGTCATGACCGTAGAACGAATTTTTTCCAGTCGACCAAGATACGGCTGCAGGGATTCCGCCGTAAATCCGCTGTCATCCAACCCCCTCATTTCAAGTATCAAACGTTCCAGTTCATTGCGAGAGTTCTGCAAGTCTTCAGTGAGTTGAGGAGCAGTGACGGTTTTCACTTCACGATTGACGATTCCGATTTCAGTCTTTAGCGCTGTTGCCTGAGCCAATGCGGCGCGAAGATTTCCGGTTACTGGAGCAGGTGTCCCCGTATCGCTCGCTGCGGTCTGCTGGATAGTCTCTAAGACTCGACGCAAGTCCAGAAGCTGCTCAATGCGTTGCTCAATCTCGACATCTTCTCTGTTGCTGCCAACCAAACTGATGTTCGTGTTGCGAACTTCATTGAATGCCTCACGAACGCCCTGCAAGTCTGCCAGCAAACGCTTCGCTCCCAAACTATTCAACTGTTTGTTCAGTGAGGCAATATCATTGCCAACCTGCGCTCGGAGGTCGGCGAACCTGGACTGTGCGTCTTTGGCGGCTTGCTCTTCGGGACTCACTTGCTTCTGACCGGTGCTGCGACCCTGACCCTTTAGCAGATCGCGACGGAGCGCCAACTCGCTGGCTTGTCTCCCGAGCTGATTAAACGCGGCTGTCGTTTCCGTGACAGTCTCTCTGAGGTGATCCTGAATTGCCTCAATGTCGCCCTCGCGTGGCAACACTCGAACAAACACATCCAGTAACGAATCGTCGTCAGCCATAACACACTGCTCCCGCTGCTTGCAAAGCCTCGACGTATGTTAGCGACTTCGCCTCTTCAAGTGTGATGCCGCATTCGCGACTGACCGCAAGAGCTAGGGATAAATATGGACACTCGGCGATCTTTTCACCAAAAGCCTGCTGCTCTGCGTTGGATGTCATGCTGACGGTTTTTTGCCCGCCACCGGAGTCGCTTCGCTCTCGGGCGGGCCATCGGACTTTTTTACAGCGTTCCTGGTGTCTGAGATGTTCAACGCAGCCTGTAACTGATTTCGCTCATCAGTTGTTGCCTGACGCCAAATGTTCAAGGCATCAGAGACTCGCCTTTTCCAAACGTCAATCTCAAGACGCTTCGGACGAATTGCCTGCTCTTTCGTCCTTGCCGGCGGTGAACTCATTTTTTCCGCTGCGGCAATACTGCAAGCCAATGAAAACATCAATCCTTCAAGCGAATCATCGAATCGCAACTCTTCCTGCTGCGTCACAGAGGAGGAGTACAAGTGACATGTCGACATTGCGATGCTGACAAAATCAGTGTAGTCACTACTATTCATGCCGGTCGGAAGACCCCTGAGCAGTGCCCAAGGATCTTCCCGACGACTCTTGATGTAATCAACCTTGTCCAAGTAATCGTGCAGATACCTTGGAACAATTCTGATTATCCGATCGCCTACGGAAACCTCAGTAATCATCTGAACCTCATTTTCAAGCTGACATCAGATAGCACAAGAACCTTGCATGATCCACTGGGTCACTTCCCAACTGTAATTGAGAAGAGTGGCACCAGCCTGCGAAGCATTCATGTCAACCGGCTTGCTGGTGATCCGTACTTTCGCTTCGTACACGTCAACGGCCCAAGGTCCAGAAACGGCAGCGCCTCCGCTCCAAATTGCATCGCAACTGATCGACCAGCGGACGCGGATTTCCTGATTGATGCAAAACTCAGGGTAGTCACCGTTGTGGCATGCGATCGACAGATTCCCGGTGGTTCCAACAGTCCCGCACAAAGACAACTCTCGACCTGCAGAATCACTGGTCACGAGCTTTGGAGTGTTGGCCGTTTCAGTAAACGCCATCTGAGTCACATGAGGAATCTTATCCCATGCCGACCCATCCAAACCGACTGATGTGTCAAGCAGAACACACATGAATTGTGAGCAGCACAGATCTCCAGCGCTAAACGTCATTGCATTACCTCCTTAAATGCCAGTCATTGTACCAGTCAATGTGACTGACACCTGCAGCACGTCTCTCCGTGAAACTTTCTGCAAACTACTACGCGATCGTACACAAAAGCATCCGCATTCCCCAAGACTCAAACATCCAGGCTGGAA
>Ga0070749_10001905_pt1 | contig 14100 bp, 14 predicted proteins | sample VirMetDEL_Nov_18_FD_75180 | JGI IMG/M metagenome (GOLD analysis project Ga0070749, IMG submission 75180) | Aqueous microbial communities from the Delaware River and Bay under freshwater to marine salinity gradient to study organic matter... | ecosystem: Environmental > Aquatic > Marine >...
ACTACCGATTCTAACAACATCAGTATGCTGATTGTTTTCATCAGTCTTCAATTGTAAATTGCCTAATCCATCATCTTCTATGATAACTGTTTTACCACCGACGACGAAAGGACTTGATGATACAGAACTTAAATAGTTTGATGGATGAACTGTTTGAAGATTAGCAAAATCATCTTCTAAAGCTTGTTGAAAATCTATTGTGTAATCGGTTTCGAATCCAAGTTCAGGTATTAGTGTTCTTATTGCTCTAACTGTAGTGTCATTGCTTATGATGCTACGATCAGTATCATCGATCGTTGTTACAAAATTAGAATATCTAAATTTGACATTGAAATCATCGATATAAGTGCTATTGAAACTGCGTATTGAATTCAATACAGCATCTTTAATAGATTCTGTATTGAGAGCAGTTAAGTTAATATTATAGCGAACCGTAGTTTCCACATCTAGATACATGAAATCTGGATCAATGAATATTGGGTCTATAGAAAGTGATGCTCTGGGTTTTATAAAGTTATAATATTGTTCTTTTCTAATATCAGGAACGCCATCGACATTCTTCAAGTCTACGGCGATATAAACTTTACCAAACTGAGGAGGATCTAATTCTTCTCCACCAAAAACTGAAACGGCGTTTATCTCTGGAAAATTTATTTTCAATAAGTTTTCATAGTCTTCAGCTGTAACAGCTCGTTCTTGTGAAGTGAAGTATCTAGGAGCATTAAACTTTATAGAGTCTATAGATTCGCTAATAAAACCTTGTGAAGCTGCAGTAATAGTAGAAACTGAGACATTAGAAAACCCTCCTATAGGGCCATCAGATGCAAATTTAAAAGCTCCGTTTGGAAGTTCTCCTTTTGTAATTCTATAGTCACACACTATGATAGCATTGTCTTTTGGTTTTCTTCCTATAACTCCGTCACCAAAAAGTATTTCATACTTTTCATTTTCAGCACCTTGAACAAAATATATTTGAGAATTAGACTGCTTATCAAATAAAGAAGTAGATCTTAAATAAGTTAAAACATCTGAACCATTATTTTCTATAACTGTTACTGTTAAAGAATCAGTATCTATAGTTGGATTGTTTAATACGAATCTTTGTCTGGGATCGGCGTAATTCATCGTAAATGTATCATTTACATATGCACCTTCATAGATAGTGATTTCATCTGTTGTGAAGATGTTATTTGAACCTGAAAAAACTATATTTTGATCAGTAGAAAAAGTAAATGAGTTAGATCCTATTCTTGTTGAAAAAGTAGTTCCTTTTGGCATTGAAATCGTGGGTGTTGATCCATCTGTAACTACAGATATTACAACATTTGCTTTTGCTGATTTAAATGATCTTGGTAAATAGTTTAATTCTTTAGCTCTTGAAATAACACTTTCTCTTAATTGAGCACTATCTAAAAACATTTCATTACCGATCATATTTAAATAAAACGAATTCAAATAAGTGTTGTATGACAGTATGTCTAACAACACACTCATGTTACTACCATCGAAATCGTAATCTTTAAACAGGTCTTGTGATTTTAAATATGTTTTAAATTGATTTTTAAGAGAATCAAAATCTAAATTAACTAAATTTATACTTGTGTTTGAAGCCATTATCTTACTCTAACTAAAGGTATATTTAACGTGACTGGATTAGCTATTGTTGTAATATAGAAAATAATCGTTATCACGTATCCATTCTGATCAGGATATCCGGATACAATTACATCTATAAGATTTGCCCTCGGTTCAAAATTTTGTATAGTATTTTCTATTTGTGATTTGATAGATGCTTGAGTATGAGGAGAAACATCTTCAAATAAGAAATGTCTTAAATTACAGCCTAAACTTGGTTGAAATAATCTTTCATATTTATTTGTAAGTAATAGGTTCTTTATAGATCTAGATACAGCGACTTCGTCTTTAGATAAAACTATTTGCTTAGAATCTGGGTGGGCGTTTAAATTATTTAAAAAATCAGAATAAGCTATTTTATTATTCGGCCGACGGGCAGAAAAACGATCTGCAACTGAAGGTGAAGCCATTTTTTTTCCTAGATAATTTATTTTCTATTTATCCGCCTACGAATACATCACCACTACCGCTTGATGATGCTGGTGCGCAATGGGCACCACCAAGAGGAGGGCATAATGAATCTGGGACAGCTGAGTTTCCTACAATAACAACCATAATACCATTAATAAAAACTTGTTTGCAAGCTGCTGATAAAGCTCCGGCGCCATGGCTGTTTGGGTCTGCATCTACCGATACTAATTTACTATTTGCATATACAGTTCCTTGGCCAGATACAATTGTTGCTGCGCCGCACGTTCTAGAGTCTCCATTTCGATGAATCGGTATTGCCATTATGGATTCAACTGAATGTCTGGGCCGCCAATCAACGTCATAGTTCCTCCGGATTGAATCTTACACGTCCCTCCAACTTGCATCTCGAAATTCTTATCAACTTCCATCTTAACATTTCCTACTACATGAATATGCACATCTCCTTGTACATGCACTTCATCATTTTGAGCGTGTATTACGTAGTTGTTTCCAGTAACTTTTGTAACCATTCTTCCATCTGAACTTATTTCTATATAAGTTCCGGATTTATGATAAACATGAATTCGTTCAGCACCTTCCGTATCATCTATCTCAATTATATGTCCAGTTCTTGTAGCAAAAACTTTGTTTAATGGATATATGGCGTTATAAGTACTTTTTGGTTCTGGCCCCAGTAAAGTCTTTACTGTTTCCCAGATATTTTCTTCTCTTGCTAATGGATGAACGTCATGAATTTTATCAGGTGTTGGGCTATTTGGAGAATCTAATTCTCTATGAGCAGCTATTGTTCCTATGATTATCGGCGATCTTGTACGATCATGATCCGCCCAAAAGCCAAACACCCAGCTACCTACTTCTATTCCAGTTGGTGATAATCCTACGCCATAAAACACACTATCATTTATTGTGCACGTTAAACTGGCGCTTTGAATAGAACTTATAGGTGTTGCCCATGGAAGATCTTCAGTTAAATATTTATCCGTATGATAACCGAATATACGTACTCGCACTCTTCCTAATTTTTCAGGATCTAAGACATCTTCAACATCACCTAACCACCAAATAAATTTATCTTCACCTACAAATCTGTTATTAGATATCGCCATTTTAAACTGCTCCAGATTCTCCGTATGTACTCTTGATCAATTCCATAGAAGTATAGTACTTCATTTTAAGTTGGCTCTTAAGCCACATATGTCTTGTTTTAGCTATTAGATATTCACCTGAAAACACTTTTGAATTTTCAGATACGCTTTTGCCACCTTTTTTTGTAAAGCCGTCGATTTTTGGAAATCTACAATCGATTCTATATCCAGATGATAATAAAGGATCGCCCCATACGTGTATACGTATTATATTTTGTGTTATAAGTTCAGTGAAAGCTTTATTATATCCATTTTTATCATCGTGATAAGTATCTGGATCTGATGAATTTTTAAGTGTGCTAAAAGTAGAAGCCGGTGTTTTGCCAGATGAAAGTTCTACTGATGGAGTAGTTGGATAAAGCTTTGTTCCCCCAGCTGCAGCTAAATTTTCTTTTTCTTGCGCCATATCAAATGTTACTGTTCTTGATCTTCGTGTCATAAGATCTACTGAATTAGTTTCATTCTTTAATCCACCTTTTTGAACAAGATCAGACATAGAATTTTGTGTTACGTGTGTATATGCTAATATATTTCTATAATCTATGTTCATGGCATCACTTGTAGTATCTGAATCAAAGAAAAATAAAGCATCTTTCAGTCTAAATCTTTTATCTGATAAAATATGTTCTAAAGGAAAAAAATTAAAGCCGTCTATATTTTCATAAAAACAATAAGTCGATGATTTATATCTAACAGAAACAGATTTTCTTCTTAAATAGTCTATAGCTTGAAAGACTTTAAGTTGGTTTAAATCCATCGTTTGAATACCGCGAGTTGGGTATATGTTTAAGTTCTTTGATGGTAAAGAAAAAGAAGAAATTGGTTGAATAATATTATTTCTAATTATTGAACTTATGTATGTATGTATACAGTCACCACGATATGGCTGATTTACAAGTACAGCAGATGGTATAACTTCACCAGAACAAAGCATTAAGTCATAGGTAGTTGTTTTTGCATTTTCATTTGCAGAAACATTAGTTATTTCTTTTATATACATTTCAAATGTTCTATCTATTTGGCCTGATTTACCAAATGGTACTTTTACTTTAAAAATAACTTTATGTCTTTCGAGTGCAAGAGTTTCTTTCAATCCAACTGAATCTATCATAGTAATTTTACCAAACATCAAAGGGGAAAAAATAGAATCATAGATGTCTATTGTTGCAGCTAAATCCTTTATATCAAAAGATTTAAAAGGCGCTGCACGATCTATTGTTTCTATTTTGAGAGTATCTAATAATACATCTCCGGATGTATATTGCTGATTAGACATTATTCCCTCATTAACTCGATGAACTTAGATTGCACCAATGAAACATATCTTCTGTCCAATAAATTGATTGTTTTGTTTCTCTGATTTAATTCATTTTCATAATCATATGCTGTCACTGGAGAAAAATAAACTTCTTCTACATCATCAGCATTTTCTGCTATAACAGTTACTGATTGAGAAGTTAAAGGTGATCCATTTGTGCCGGATGTTTCTCCTATGATAGGAATAGGAGTATAAGGATCGATTGAGCTATTAGCAACAAATTGTCCTTCTATATGTTGTATAGTAATCGTAGAAGTGTTACTGAAAGTAACAAACCCACTTGCATTATTTTGAGTAACTTTTTCATTCACTGAAAATAATTTTGTTTGGTCTTCTAAACTTATTTCAATAGTTATTATTTTATTTGTACTAAGAATAGTATCATCCTTTATTCTTTCATATCCTATGATCATATTATCATAGTTAATTGAAGGTGTCCAAAATTTTTTGGCTTTGGCCGGCAAAGCATTGAAACCACTTTCTGAAATAATGCTATCATCCAGATAATAATTATTTCTATAAAATTTTATGATTTGTTGAGCATTCCTAATAGATCCGTATTTTTTTTCAAGAAATTTATCAAAATCTTCTTGCGATAAATGAACATCATAATAAGGATCAACTACAGCATTAGACATCCAAATAAGCCATCCATCATCTGGATCATCGTAGTAATCGAAAGCTAAATTTTCATATCTCAATCCACTAGCAGACGATTCTTCTTGAACATACGGGTAAAAGTTTACTCCATAGTTCAAGAATTCATCAGTAATTTTTGCACGAACAAGTAAATTTCTAACGTATGTGTTATTGTAACTTATGATAGGTAAATTAGTAAAGTATTTCATTCGTTAAAGCCCAATTTTTCTTTTACCCAACCGGTTGCAGCCGTACCGGCATCACTTAAGTATTGTGTAGTCTTTGCTATTCCTTTTTCTATCTCCGAAGTGTCTAATCCGCTGCTTCCATAATCGTTTGCAGTAAATATTTCTATTTCTGCAAATGTAAAACTAAGACTTACAAATGTAGGTTGCGGTGGATCTGTTTTAAAGAATGTTAATCCATTTGGGCTGTAATTAACTTGCATTGATCTTATAAGCCCTAACTTATAAACGGGCATTGTTTGTAATCCAGTTAATTTACGTTCACTCGTCATTTCATCCCAAGGGTAAAGAGTAAGCTTTACCATATGCGGATAACCCATAAGATTTTGTGCATGTGTATCGACAGGAGGAAGAGTAAGTTGCTTAAATTTTGTAATAATTTCACGGATTATCATGCTTTCAGCAAAACTTCTTGGAGAAAATAACCATGAAAATTCCATGTCTTGTCTAATTGGAACGCCTTGGAAAAACACTGAAAGGTGAGGATTAGGTATCACACCCAAAGCTTGTCCTGCCATCCCGGCTATGTTTTCAGCACCCGGCACAATTGAAGATAATGAATTCCCTATATTTGTAGCGGCGCTCGATAATCCATAATATGCTAAACCAGCTGAATCTTTAATTAGATCAGCCATGCTTGCCGTTCCAGTACCTTGAATTTCTTGTCCTATAGATTTCAATTGACTGATAACAGCTTCTGCGCCACCTGTTGCAGCTTGACTAAGATCCACTTGAGACATATCTTGTAATTGTGCTGGAAGAGGCAGCTTTATATCGGCAACAGGATCAAAATTTACTTTTGTTAACGGGCCCGGTCTATCATACTTTGCAAATTGTACCTGTAAAAATTCTCCGCCTAAAGTCGGAGGATATGTGGCAGTGAAGATAGATTGTCCTTGCTGTGAATTAAGTACCTTAGGTATAGGATCACTAATCGAACTTTTTGACCTTTGAGCGATTAGGAATGTTGGATCAACACGGCTCGAATTAATTCCTACAAGTGAAGATATACTTTCCGTTGCGTTTGTTAACGCATTAGTAACAGTGCCAACGCTCGATGCTACTACATTTTTAATAGATTCTATTGAAATACCACTTTTAGATAAAGATGAGGTAAGTTTTCCAGAAAATTGGCTTGTTGCGCTTGGAACTAAAGATCCTATAGATCCACTCGATTGAGCAGAAAATTTTAATGGATCAAATGATGACATTTGTTTTTTCCTTTTATAAATAAAAATTATGAATTACAAAGGTTACTTTAAGCCAAAATATCCCAAAAAATATAAGGGTAATCCTACTAATATTATTTATAGGTCTTTATATGAATTAAAATTGATGATGTTTTTGGATAGAAATGAAAATGTTCTTGAATGGGCAAGCGAAGAGTTCTTTGTACCATATAAGTCTCCATTTGATGGGAAAATACATAGATATTTTCCAGATTTTTGGATTAAAAAGAAAAACAAACAGGGACTTATAGAAACTGTAGTTATAGAAGTAAAACCTAAGTCTCAAACAATTCCACCGACACCCCAAAAACAAATTACCAAACAATATTTATACGAAGTTCAAACGTGGGGCGTAAATCAAGCAAAATGGGAAGCGGCCGATAAATATTGTTCTAGTAAAGGATGGAAATTCATGCTAGCAACGGAAAAAGAATTAGGTATTAAAGTATAATGGAAACTACATATCAAAAGATCTTACGAGAAGCTCAAGGAAAGCAATTTAAAAACATACAAGATTCACGAAATTGGTTTCATCAAGTTGCTTTGAATGTATCTAAATCTAGAATTTCTGCTTTAGATGTAATTAAAGAAAAAGCCTCAGTTAAGAATTTAAAAACAGCATCACCAGAATTACTTCTGTATAATTACATACCTAAAACAAAACAAAAACTTCCTTATTATGATATATTTCCAATCGTCTTTCCATTTAAAATAGAAAAAGATGGTTTTTATGGTTATAATTTACACTACCTACCTCCCAATTTAAGAGCTGCTTTAATGGACAGTATTCATGGGGCGGCTAGAATGTCTTATGCGTTAAGTTCTAAATCAAACTTGTTTAGCGTTTGTGTCAAAAAATATTTAAACTCTCAAATACAATCCAAAATAGTAGCTATACCACGAACAGAATGGGACTTAGTTTTGTTTTTGCCTCTTCAAAGATTTCAAAAACAGTCTGAGAATTCAGTATGGAGAGATAGCATTAAAAAGATAAAGAGGAAATAAAGATGCCGGGTCCATCTACTTTCGTCGATTCGATCACTAGCAGAATAAGTAGTGCTATTGGATTGAGTACGGCTATGCCAACGAGAAAATCTTCTGGGTTTAATGTTGAAGAATTCAAAAGTGTAATAGGTTCTAGGGGTATACTTCCTACTAATCTTTTCCTCGTAACAATTCAATCAGCGGGTCTTTCATCTATAGTTAACGATTTAGCATCATCACAGGGATTGGGAGCTAGTGGTTGGGATATGTCTTTCTTTTGCAAGAAAACTGATTTACCAGGTATTAACTTAGCAACAGGAGAGAACATTATACATGGAACTGGACCACTTGAGTACTTCCCATACAATGCAATTTTTACAGATATTGATCTAGAATTTTTAGGAGATGGTAGAGGCCAAATCTTAAGTTTTTTTCATAACTGGATGAATAACATAGTAAATTATAATTCCAGCGGTGGTTATAACACAAGATCTACAGAGTTTTATAAAGTTAAATATAAAGAAACATATGTTTGTAATATTGAGATTATAGTATTTGATCATCAATCAAACCAAATTATAAGATATAAGCTAATAGATGCTTTTCCTGTAAGATTAGGACAGATATCTATGAATTGGGAACAATCTTCGTTTATGAACATAGGTGTTTCATTTAAATATAGTACTTGGACTTCAACTAACCTTTTTACACCAACTAATGATGAGGCGGCTGGTCTTTCTAATGTTCAAAAATTGCTAAAATTAGGAACTGTTGCTCAAACTATTTCCTCTATTAGAAAACCCACTGGAATCGCTGATATGATTAATATTGTAAACAATGCAAATATTGTAAGTTCTGGTTTTTCTGCATTTTAATTATTAGGAGTATAATATGTCTTTACCAAAAATACAAACGCCTTCATTTTCTGTTGTTATTCCTTCTTTACAGAAAGAAGTTAAGTTTAGACCTTTTCTTGTGAAAGAAGAAAAGATTTTGCTTTTAGCTCAAAACAGTGGAGGCAAAGATGAAATCGAAGCTTTGATTCAAATCATTAACAATTGTTGTTTAGAAGATATTGACGTAGAAGGATTGACTACATTTGATGTAGAATACATCTTTTTGAAGTTAAGAGCAAGATCTGTAAATAACATAGTTAAATTAAAGTACAGAGATACCGAGGATGAAAAAGTATATGACTTTGAAGTTAATTTAGATGAAATAGAAATTAAAACATCTGAAACCAACGAAAAGAAAATACAAATCAATGATGATGTTGGATTGATGATGAAACATCCAAATGTTAAAATATCTCAGCAAGTTGCAAATATAGAAAATGAAGTTGAATTGCTCAATAACATATTAGTACATTGTATTGATTATATTTATGATAAAGAGAATGTCTATCCGGCAAAAGAAAGTACTCATGAAGAACTAATAGATTTCTTAGAAAATCTAGATACAAAAACATTTAAAAAGATTGAAGAATTCTTTTTGACGATGCCAAAGCTTTACCATGAACTACACTATAAAAACAGTTTAGATCATGATCGCGTTATTAAATTGGAGTCTATACAAGATTTTTTTACTTAGGGCTGAGTCACACTAATTTAATGAATTACTATAACACTATTTTTTCAATGGCTCAGCACCACAAATATTCGATTGAAGATCTTGAAAATTTAATACCGTTTGAGAGAGACATATATGTTGAAATGCTTTTACAATATTTAAAACAAGAAAGAGAAAGAAGAGAAAAAGCATATAACGGGTAAGAGATGTCAAACGAAGAAGAAAACGAAATGGATTTAAACAATGATGGTAAAACGACTAAATTAGAAATGGATATTTCAACAACTAGATTCAAGAATAGAAGACGAATGGCTTGGCTAGCTATGTGGTCTATGGTCGCAACTACTGTGATCATGATGACCGATTTTATTGATATTGAAAGATTAAAAGCAATAGATAACGTTATTGAAATGTATTACATCGCTATGGCTTCAGTAGTAGGAGCTTACATGGGATTTACTACTTGGGCCAGTAAATCATGATTGATTCTAAAAAAATATCTGAATTACTCAGTAAAAAAAATCAAGATGAAAACCCCGATTTAAATAATAATCTTGAATCTAACGCAGTACCCATTGCAGGAGATAGTCCTCCTCGTTTATCTAACAATCCAAAAGAATCCGACGCAGACGCTAAAAAAGAATCTTCACAAGAAAATAATAAAGAGCAAATTAGTTTTCTTTCTACTATAGTTGATAATTTAGTTGATGTGAACAAAACTATAGAAAGCATCCTAAAATTTAAGAAAGATCAAGCACCAGAAGAAAATGGTGGTATCTTGTCTAAAGTTCTTAAAATGTTGGGGTTAGGGAAATCAAAAAAATCAACTGAAGATGATGATGCAACAAACGAAAAGAAAAGTGATAGTAGCAGTATCTGGTCTAAAGTCCTTAAAACATTAGGGATAGGTCTTTTTTTAATAGCTCCAGCCTTAATTAGATTCATCAAAGAAAAAGCTGATTCCATTAAAAAATTCTTTGAATCAATTTTTGAATTTATGTCAGATGCTTTTAATTTTATCACAGAAGACATACCTGACTTTTTTCTCAATGATATACCAAACTTTTTCGTAGATAAATTTAAAAGTTTACAAGAAAAAGCACAATACTTCATTAATAGCGCTAGCATCATGATAAGTGAAATAAAGAAAAACGCTGGTGAAATAATAGTAGCTTTAGGTGAAAAAATAAAGGATCTACCGTTTGATTTAGCAAAAGAAGTTGGTCAGTCTATAGTTGATTTTGGACAAGAATTGGTAGATGATGCAAATGCATCAATCGATGCAGCAACTCTTGAAAATGATGATATAGAGAAAACCCAACAACTACAAAAAATAGCAGAAGATTATGTTTCTCAATTAAAACAAAATGATAAAAATATTAAAGATGCTAGAGTCGTTATTGATAGAGAAACCGGTGTTTTCAATATAGAATTAAGTTATAATGAAGGTGAAAACAAAGTTCAAAATTTTGATTTTTATGAATCGATGCGTAGAGGAAAAGTTATTCCTCTTTCTGGTGATGGTGAACCAATAAGTGATATAAATGAATTATTAGGAACTGGAAGCAGATCTGCATATGCCGATCGAGCTGCAACTGGTGCTCCACGTGCAGACGCAGTGTCTAACGTAAATTCATTAGTCGGAGCGGCCGCTCAAAGACCTGCAGATAAAGTTGGAGCCGACACATCTACACTCAGTGCATCATTACAAGTAAGTGCGCCCGATGCAGTATCAACATCGTCATCATCTACATCATTTTCTTCTGAGTCAGGTGGTGCTGCAAGTGAAGGAAGTTCTTCTGGTCAAACAATGGGGGGAATGGGAGGAGGATCAACAGCAACACCTGCAGCTGTTCCTGCTTCTCTAGGTGGTCAATCCGAAGCACTAGGTGGTGCTAACCTTGGCCAAACGATTTCCAATGAATCAATGAAAGCAACCGATCCTAGCTTAGATGTCACAAATAAAGTAATAAAAGATTCTTCCACATCTAAAACTAATGTTGTTCCAACTTCTTCTAAACAAAATATAGATAAAAATTGGAGCATTGACGTAGTGCCTGATCCTTCTATAATATTTGGTTCTTTAGCAGAAGATTTATTCTATATAAGAGCATAGTAGAATGCCATTACCCATAATTTTTTTCGCAGGGCAAGCATTATCTTTTTTAGTTAGAAAAGCTGTTGTAACTTTAGGAAAAAAAGTAATACAAAGATCAACAAAAGAAGCTGCTAAAAAAGCGACTGGCATGAGTCTTTCAGGATTATTGAAGAAAGCTTTAAAATCTACTGGAAAAGGTATAGTTAAAGCTGCAGGAAAAGCTGCATTAAAAACTTCAATGGATGAAGAAACATCTAAATCTAAACAATCAATAGATGAAGAATCTTCTCGTTTGAACAAAATGGATGATGAAGATAACGATGCTGAACGAATAAATGAAGCTATTCAAGAAGAAAAAATAATTTCATCAGATGCTGTGCGTGAAGAAAGTCCTGATGCGACTCCACAAAATTATAATCCTGGAGATACACGTGGTTTATCAAACTTAGAACTATTACAGCGTATCGTTGCTGAAACGTCCGTTTTAAAAACAAAAGTAAAATCTATAGAGAATTTTTATTATCAAAGAGAACAAGATATTGAAGCAGAGGCTACAGAAGAAAGTATAGAATCTAAAAAAGATGCAGAAAAAGTAACAGAACCTAAAAAAGGAAAAGTTAATAAAACAGAAGTAGATAACAAAAGAAAATCAGCTATAACAACTATAGCTAAAGGTTTCTTAGGTGTATTGCTAGCATTCGGTCCTATCTTAGTTAGAAAATTCAAAGAAAATCAAGAATTTATAAAAAATATTCCTAATTTATTGAAAGAAAAATTCTTAAATATAGGAAAAGTGCTGGCTGAAGCTACTGATGAATATTTAATAAAACCAATAAAAGAATTATTTTTGGTTGTGATTCCGAGTCTTTGGAATCAACTAATGGAAACAGCAAAGACGTTTATTAGTGATCTAATCGCTGTTCCAATAAGATTATTTAATTCTATAAATGAATATTCAAAAGAATTACAAATAAAAGCATTATCATCTCTGTATAGTGTTGCAGATTCTTTGCCTTTAGGATTAGGAACCGGTGTTAAAAAAGTTATAGCACCTTATATAGACAGTAAAAAGAAAGAGCTAAAAGAGCTTAAACGAAAAAGTAAACCACCACCGGCGCCGCCTCCTCGCCCTCAAGCAGCTGCGACTTCAGTCCCACAGTCAAGAGCACCTGCTTCTACCATTCCTTCAACACCGCCAACAACATCTTCAGTATCTAGTGCTATAGGATCAGCAGAAGCGGGAGGAAGCTATGATATAGCTTTTGGTGATGTCATGGGCCGTGGCGGTAAGATGAGAAATTTGAAAGGTGTTAAAACGGCTGAAGAATTTGCAAATAAAAAATTATCTGAAATGACATTTGAAGAAATTCTTCGTTTTCAAAACGAAAGAGATAATAAAAATAAAGGAACTAGTGCAGTAGGCAAATATCAGTTTATGAAAAGAACTCTTTTCGGTGCTAATATGAAAGGAGGATTAGTCGAACAAGCTGGTTTAACTATGTCTGATAAGTTTAGTCCTGAGAATCAAGAGAAATTACAACAAGTTTTCTTAGGACAGAATGCTGCGATACTAAAGAGATCAGGAGTACCGACAACTCCAGGATATTTGTATATGGCACATTATATAGGCCCATATGGTGCTATAGCTGTGTTTAAAGCAAGTGAAAAAGGAGAAGACATAACAGTTTCACAAGCATTAGTCAATAAAGGTTATGCTGATCCTTCTAAACATAATCCAGAGTTAGCAAAAATAAGAGTAAGCCAACTAGAAGAAATATTATCTGGTAGAATGTCTAAACATGGAGCTACTGAAAATATTGTAGAAGCTGTCCCAGAAAAGAAACAAGATGTACCACCAATAGCTGCATCAGTTAATCCAGAACAACCAGAAGGATTAGCAAGCGCACCAGCTGCTCCTCTTTCAGCATCTGGAAAATCAATAAATTCTGTATTTGATGTTCAATCGGGAGTAGACGTTTCAGGATTGCATCCTTCTTTCGTAAGAGCTGCAGTTGCTATGGGACAAGATTTCTTAGAAAAAACTGGTCAAAAGCTCTTAATTACATCTGGATACAGAGACAATGCTAAACAAAAATCTTTGTGGGATGCTAAAGTAGCTGAATTAGGAGGGAATGAACAAGCTGCTAGAAAATGGGTAGCTGAGCCTATGGCACCTTTAGGTAAAGGTCGAGGCAGCTTCCATATGAAAGGATTAGCTTTAGACATCAATACTAAAGGTGCTAGAGGAATAAATGTCTTAGCTGGATCTAGATCTAAATCAACTGGATGGCTGGAATCATTCGGTTTAACACGACCAGTTCCAGGAGAAGATTGGCACGTACAACCATCAGCAACACCACCAACACCAGATAATCCATTAGCTCCTGGTGCACCTATTCAAGTTGCTGATAAAGATGCTAATGCAATTAACTTAGCTACTGGTGAAAAGAAATCTAAACCAGCTGCAACACCAGTTGCAAGCACATCGGCAACTGGTGAAAGCATTGGTAAAACTTCAATGGAAGCAAAGATAGAGCCATCAATGAGAATAGCAAGTAAATCACCTGCTGTAGTGCCAGTTGTAGTACCAGGATCTAAATCTTCTGCCGCTTCGGCACAAACAAAAGTTAATACCGAAGCGGTTTTAGGAGAATATAGACTTATGCTAGGGACAGCTTAATCTTCTTCAGCCAACTTCTTAAAGAAGTCTAGACCCTCTTCATCGTCTTCGCTAAACACTTCCTCTGCAGGTTTTGTCTGCTTCGACTTGAATACTGGTGCTTCCATCTGAAGATCAGCCGTTTCT
>Ga0070749_10001907_pt1 | contig 14100 bp, 14 predicted proteins | sample VirMetDEL_Nov_18_FD_75180 | JGI IMG/M metagenome (GOLD analysis project Ga0070749, IMG submission 75180) | Aqueous microbial communities from the Delaware River and Bay under freshwater to marine salinity gradient to study organic matter... | ecosystem: Environmental > Aquatic > Marine >...
ATCCTGGTATTCACGTTTAGGTCAATATATGCCTCAAATTGATGCTATTGCTTATCCTCCAATAACTGAAATTAAATCAGTAATGGGAAGACGAGGACGTAAACCAAAAGGCCCAACTGGTATTTAATATGGCTAATAAAACTAAAGTAAAAGGTCGACCTAAAAAAGTAGTTGACTTTGAAGAAAAAGCAAAATACATTTATCTTGATGCTGATAAAGCATGGGACATTATTGAACGTGGATTAAGTAATGACTTATTATATCCTGAACATATGTTAATTGATGATGGTTTTGTTAAAAATGAAGACTGGGTTAAAGCAATGATGACTCCAGGTGAAGAATATACATTAATACCACATTGTGAAGATGATTATTTGATCACATCTAAAGGACGAGTACTCAATAGTAAATTAAAAAATGTATTGCGTATATATGTCAATGTGGATAGTATGTCAACTTATATTAGATATGGTACTGTTCAAATAAAGGACTTAATGGAGGATGTTGGATATACTTTTAATTATGATGAAATACTTGACAGATATCGAACTAATAAATGGAAACATATCATTAATGCTAAAACTGTTAAGAGACGATTAGCGTTATAATATATATGGATATACAACAAATATATAAGGAAAATATAAGATGGCAGGTACTAAATTAACACATACTGAAGTGGATCAACGAGTTGATAACTGTTTGAATCTAAGATATAAAAATGATACTCCTATATTATATAAGGAGTGGATTGAATATTGTCACGTTAATTATGGTGACAAAAGTGAACAACAATATAGTGCATATTGGGCATCAGCTAAAGAAAAATATGAGGAGGGATGGAGAGCCAAATTAAGTAAAATGTTAGATCCAGCAATGGATCAGTTATACAGTTTATTAACAGATGATGATCCTAAAATCAGACAACGAGCAGTTGACCAAATTGTAAAATATACAGGTAATGATATTGAAAAAATTGAGGCTAAAGTACAAGGAAACATTAGTTTAAAATGGGGTGACACATTAAGTGAACTTGATCCTGACTTTGGTCAGAGTGAAATATTATAATGCAAGTAAGTTTATTTAGTCCTCACGTAGGACAAAAACGGGTTATTGATGGATTTGCCGACAGCGAACAAAAGTTTTGTGTTGTTGCTACGGGTCGTCAGTTCGGCAAATCCTTACTTGCTCAAAACTTAATGTTGTACTGGTTATTGAAAAACAAGGAACAAAAAGGTGCTTGGATCACTCCTGTATATAACCAATCAAAAAAGATATTTCAAGAAATAACAAATGCTGCTTTCGAAATTATTACACACCAGAATAAATCTGATCTCACAATTAAATTTGTTAATGGATCAACGTTACAATTTTTATCAACTGATAACTATAACACGATCCGAGGATTTAGCTTCAACTATATGGTTATTGACGAATGTGCATATATAAAAGAAGAAGCAATCAATGAAGCAGTATTACCAACATTAACAGCAATAGGTAAAAAATGTTTAATGATTTCAACTCCGAAATCTAAAAACTGGTTTTATCATTGGTACTTAAGAGGTACAGAACAAAACAACACATATATCAGTTTCAAAGGTATTAGTAGTGATAATCCGTTTGTTAGTAAATCATTTATTGATGAACAACGTAAGTCATTACCACCTGAGATTTTTAAACAAGAATATTTAGCACAATTTAGCGATGCAACAAACGACGTATTTACAGGGGTTGAATCAGTATGCATATTGGATGGATTTGAAGAACCTGTACGAGGAAAGAGATACTACGCAGGCATTGATCTCGGGTTATCAAATGACTATTCAGTTCTTTGCATCCTGGATGAAGGAGGAAGACTTGCCCATATTGAACGCTATACTGGCACCTCATATGCTGACATTGGGAAGTCATTTGTCACTAGTCTTAAGAAATATAACATTGCTGACGGCTACGTTGAAATTAATGGACCAGGCATGCCCGTATATGAAGTGCTCCATTCGCACATTAAAAAGCTCAGACCTTATACAACAACTAACGAATCAAAGACCGCAGGCATAAGAACGTTGATTTACGACATTCAAAATGGAGAGTTGATACTTGCATCGAAAACATTATTTCCTGCGTTATACAACGAGTTATCGACTTATACTTACAAAATAAATAACACGGGTACAGTAAGCTTTAATGCACCATCTGGAATGAATGATGATACAGTTATGGCTCTGATGATGGCTAATGAATCAAGGAAAAAAGGATTCGGTAACGCTGGTAAAATATACATTGGCGGATTAAACAAACAAAATAATTACTATGGACAATATTGAAGAAGATTTAACACAACCAGTATTAACTGAAGAAATGGACTGTCAGTTAATGAGAGAATTTATTGAGGAAAATGAACTAATGGTTAAGTATATGATGTTCTGTGACATCAAAGAAGAAATTGCAAAAAATGTAAGAGAAATTAATGCAGGCTTGGAATCCGAAGGAGAGGATATTATATTGATATCCGAAGATTGAGTTTAGCCATTTATCGTCTTCTGAGCAACATTTCAATGGAGGGGCTAAAACGAAAACCTTTAGGTACTAATATTGGCATAATATACATTTTTTATTTCTTATGCCCCTCCGTTGCTCATTTTTGTTTTTATCATTTTCATATGCTGGGTTGGCTCTGTAAGGAGCCAGCCTTTCATTTTAAGAGAATAAATCTAAATAATTAATATTTATTAAACGAATGGAGTATAGTATAAACATACCAGACTATTTCACAGTAAAACACTATAAGGACTTTAGTACATTAAAGTCACTTGACGATTTGGAACAAAAGTTATTTGTTATAAGTGCGTTAACTGGAGAGACAATACAGACCGTTAAGTCATATCCAGTCTCATTTATACTAAGTGTATATGCGAAATTAAACGAGCTTATAGCATCAGTACAACCTGAATTTTATCCTGTTATTGAATGGGAAGGTCAATTGTATGGTTATAAACCAATGCATAAAATGACTATGGACGAATATATTGACTTAGATAATTTAGCTAAGAACATTGAACAAAACATTAATGAAGTAATGGCTATATTATATCGTCCAGTAACTAAAAATAAATTACAATCAGCTAAATTTATAGCCAAATCAACCTTTAAAGTATTGAGTGGAGAGAATGAAAATGGATTTGACTATTATGATGTTGAAAAGTATGATAACGAAATAAGAAAAGAACGAGCTAAACAATATGATGGTTTTCCAGCTTCAGTGGCATTAGGTGCTTTGGGTTTTTTTTTAGGAACCGCGACCTTATTATCAAACGATATTCCGTCCTTTTCCCAACTATTGGAGTTAAAGACGAACGTAGTGAAGAAGAAAGAAAGCAAGATAAAACGAGCATTAGCGCTCACTACGGCTGGTTATATATCCTCAATGAATTGGCAAACAGTCCCATCTTATCAATCACAGGAGATAAAGCCCTTACAGACATAAACATAATATTTGCTTTAAATTATTTATCAATGTTAACTGAAATTAATTTAGAGAAACAAGATAAACTAAGAAATAAATACAATGGAAGAAACTAATTTAACCCCAGAAGAACAAGTAATACCAAAACGTAAAGCATTAGGTACAGTTGAAAAAACTCCAGTGTTAACTGATTTGGAGAAACAAATTATTGCTCGTTCAAGTAAACATAATATAGCTGCTTTATGTGCTAGATTTGGAGTAGCTGAATCAGTAGTAAGAGCAGCATTAGCAAAGAAATAATATGGCAGATTTTCCATCATATAAATTTATTGTTGACCAATTCGAAACAGCTTGTGATCAACATTTAGCAATCAATCAGTTTGCTGAAGGTAGTATTGATCGTTTAGATTCAGTATTCCAGAATGTTAAGTATCCATTTGCATTCTTAAGACCACTTCAGTCAACTGGAATGATTTTATCTCCTAATGGAGTATCAGGAGCACGTTCACTCAATTTTGAATTTTTTATGATGGACGTTCCTAAGTTAACTGATGATGATGTTTTAAAGATTCAATCAAACTGTGAAATATACATTTATGATATTATTTCATGGTTTAACTTAGGTTCTGTACAGCAGGTCGAATATGTCACTTTAAATAGCATTAGCCCGTTATATGAAGCGTTTAACGATAGGATAGCTGGTTGGAATGCTAACATTACTGTAAACACTTACGGTACACTTGATTATTGTAATTTTCCTAAACTATAATGGCAATCAGTCCTGAATTAAGAGATTCCCTTCAACAAATTGGTGATCAAATCGCTGATAAGATGAAGGCTACTTTACAACGTAATAATAACGATAATACAGGACGTTTATCAGATTCAATTAAAGCTGTTGTAACAGAAAACGGTGACATTGAATTTGTAATGTTAAAATATGGTCAATGGGTAAATGATGGTCACGAAAGAAGAGCAGGTAAATATCCTCCAATTGCTCCTATTAGAGCTTGGATTAAAAAACAAGGTATTTTACCTAAACAAGGAATTACAGCAAAACAATTACCTTATGTTATAGCAGCATCAATTGCTAAACGTGGTCAAACCCAAAGAAAAGCATACCCATTTATTGAACCAGCTATACAGGAAGTATTAAATTCAGATTTAACAAATGATTTAATTCCAGCTATCGACGCGTTATTTAAAAAATATAAACCACAACAATGAGTATAACACTACATCAACAACCAACCTCACCGAATATGGCAAATGCTGATTTGTTGTATGTGGTGACTTCAACTACATCTTCAGCAGCACAATTTCAATTTGTGTGTGATATTAAAGATGAAAATAATACATTAATACAAAGACTAAAACAACAACCTAACCCATCAGGGAAAGGAGTATTTAACATTGGTCAAGTACTTTTAACTCAATTGGAAGTTGATCCAATTTGGAAAGTTCAAGCAGTAACAGGATCAGTACAAAGCGCTAAATCATTTAAAGTATTATTCGGTGAGGAATATGCTGATAATTTATTTGGTAATGTATACACTTACAATGGAATAGTAAACAATGTAACTGGATCACCAGCATTAAGTGGTTCAAGTTATTATTATGATGTTAATGGTTTAGTTGAGCCTAATTCAGGTTATTGGAATTTCCAATCTTCATCTTATTATACTGAAGTTGCTACTCCACAATTAGGTACAGGAACATTTAATAAAGGATTAACATCCTCACCTCGTACATTGTACATACAGGAAGGTGATTATCATACAGTATCATTATTCAATGGTAATTTATCAGGTGATGCTAATTCATCAACTGTAGTACAAGATGTATATATGATGAATGTTACAACGTATGATGGTTTAAATGGGACTGGAAATCAAATTGACACTTATGACATTTACAATATAACAGCAAATGGAGGATTTAGAGATAATATATCTCAACAATGGGTTGATGTATATACAAGTCAATCTGATGCTTCACGTTTACAACATTGGGGAGTAGGATATCAAAACTTACTTGATCATAATCCAACTATAGATTTTACTGGTTGGAATTCATATGTTATTAATTGGTACCCTCAACAATCACCAGGAAACGCAAATACAAACTATGTACTTGATACTTTTATCTTTAATAAATCAACTGGTAATTGTGATTACAATACTGTAAGGTTTGCTTGGAAAAATGAATTAGGTACTTGGGATTATTATAACTTTACATTAGCTGAATCTGAAACTAATAGTATGGAACGTATTGAATACAGACAAACGTTTGTACCATTTAGTACTAATACTAATTCAGCTACTTACGATATATCAAGAAGAGGACGTGATCAACTATTAAATAAAATCACTACAACTAAAACTGTAAATAGTGATTGGTTGACACAAACTGAAGCAGATTGGATTCAAGAATTATTCTTGACTAACAATGTATATATACAAGACGGAACTGATTTTGTACCTGTGGTAGTAGTTGATTCAGCAGTTGTTGCTAAACGTAACCCACGTACTCAGAAGAATTTCCAATATGTTATAACTTATCAACTTGCTAATAACAAGCGTCAAAGACAATAATGAATACTATTTTAAGAGTATATAACCAAGATAATGTTAAGTATGATCTTGATTTATTTCAGGATCAAGACTTTTTATTAAACATTTCAGCTAAAGAAGCAGGTGAAATACCTTCAGTATTTGGTATTTCATCTCAAAACATAGCATTACCAGCCACAAATAAAAATAATGAATATTTTGGCAATTTATGGAATTTAGGATCAACAGGTAAATTATATTTTACTCAAACCTATCCTTGTCAGGTATTAGAGAATGGTGATGAAGTATTTAATGGTAAAATATTCTTAGATTCAGTTGTAACTGATCAGTATGGAGATACAATTTATAATGTTATTATTACTGATGAAGTAGTTAATTTTAAAACACAAATTGAAAACTTAACTTGGAAAGAAGTATTTGCTTATTTTAATGTAAGTGGTTCAGGAACAAATTTAAGAGCAGGTTGGAACCATCCTTACACATTTACTAATATTTCACAATCGTGGAATTTAGATTTACCCGCTAATCCTAGCATAACACAACCTAATGTTTATTTGCCAAGACCGGGTGATGTAGTTTATCCATTAGCAGAATATGGTTTAAAAGAAGACACAGCAGGCTCATTATTAAAATCAGGTGGAGAATTTGGAACATTCACTCAAATAGGAACTCCAATGTTCCTTGATCAATTCAAACCAGCTATGCGAGTTAATGCAATGTGGAAAGCATTAATGCGTTATACAAGTTTTGAATATACATCTTCATTCTTTGATTCAGATTATTTTGATACTGTTTACTATTTAGCTACTCCAAATGAAGAAAAAGGAGCAGTAACAACATTAGCTCCTTCAGCATCATTTTTAGCTGATAAAGATGCTGAACCTGATCAAATTGTTCCTGGTTTATCTGGAGGTACTTTTACTTTAGTTACATACGGTAATGAAGTATATGATACAGCTGGATTTTATGATCCAGGTACTTCAACATATACAATTGTTACTCCTGGAGCTTATTCGTTTAAAACATCTATACTTTATAGTATTAATAATTTAAATACTGCTAACACATCTAGATTTATTGTTGTTAGTTTAAATATAAATGGAGTTACTGTAGCAAGTAAAGCTCCTACTGTAGGAAAAAATATAGGAACTAGTGGTTTCGCTGGAACAATATTATGTGATTGGAAATCTGTTCAATTAAATCCAGGTGATGATATAACTATTAAAATAAGTTTTGTTACTGGAGATACTAATGAAGACTTAAAAATATTTGGAACTAATGCTACTTATTTTCAATGTTATAATGGTCCTCAAAGTGGCATAGGTCAACAAGTTGATTTTTCACTTAACTTTGGAGATGAAACAGTATCTGATTGGTTACGTGGTTTAATACAAAAATTTAATTTAGTAATTGAACCTGTTAAAGACAGAAAAAATGTATTGCGTGTTGAACCATTTGAAGAATGGAGAGCAGCTGGTAAAGTAGTTGATTGGACAGATAAAGTTGATAGGAATGTTAAATTTGAAATATCTCATCCACTACAAGACCAACCTAAAAATATTCGTTTTTCTGATGAAGAAGATAAAGATGAGTTTAACAGATATTCAATTGAACAACTTGATAAAGTATTTGGTGAATATACTTACATAGCTGATACAACAGTAGCTGAAAGTGAAGAAGAAGTAGGTACATTTTTTGCTCCTACTCCTATGAAATATATTGAAGGTACTAATGATTTTATTGTACCTCAAATCTATTCAGATAATAATGGATCAAAACGTCCACTTAAATTTAAACCAAGATTATTACATTACTTAGGTAAAAAATCATCAAGTCAATTAGTATCTAAAATAGGAACAGTTGTTCAACCAACAGGTAGTTGGTATGTTATTGATGAAACCCCTTCAATTCAAACTTTAACTTATTATCCTGTATTTCACCATATTAGTGAGTTGCCATCTGATAGTAGTTGGAACACAAATAATAATCCATCAACAACCAAAGATTTACATTTTGGTAATTTAAACCATTGGGAATATCATCAGGGTTATGTTGATGCTCAAACATATAGAGATGCTTATTATGAATACTGGGCTAATTATTTAAATGAGCTTTATGATGTTGATGCTCGTTTGGTTACTTTAAATGTTAAATTAAATCCAGTTGAAATTAATCAAATTGAATTAAATGATAAAATCTTTATTGATGGTGCTTATTACAGAATAAATAAAATTGATGGAGCTAGTTTAACAAATGAATTATCAACTCCAGTTCAATTAATTAAAGCAGGAAGTAGATCAAATCCATTCCCAAGAAGACGAGTTATTAAATTTCCTGGTATATTCCCTGGTGGTTTTGGAGGCGGTGGAGGAAGTACTGGTGGTGGTGGTGGAGTAACCACTGATCAAGAATATTTTGAAGATATTATCATTGGTGAAAAAGATGGTAATGGAAAAGTAATTTATAATAACTACAATACAGGTGAAGTAATTACAGACTATGGATTAATAAATCAAGCTGCTTGGAAAGATGGAGTATTAGCATCTCCATCAGGTACATTCTGGGAGACTACAGAAACAGCCACCCCAACAACAAATATTAATTTAGGTAACAATTATATTGACGATAGGAACGCTAATTCGCTCGTTATAGGTTATTATAACGACTTACTCTCAGAAGGCGGTACAAACGTTGTTATTGGAAGAGAAAACAGTGTATTCACGTCAGATGGAGCTAATTTCTTAATTGCTTCAAGCGCATCAGTTGAAAATGTTGTAAACGCTGCTATTACTTATCCAACACGTGCTATTACAAGTTCAAATTATAATGATGCTTTAACAACAGGTAATTTAATTGTACAAAGTGGATTTGCTCCTGAATATAATGTTGTTGATCAGTATGCTGGAGCTCAATTACAAATAACAGCTAGTGCTGAACAGTATCCATTTTATTTATTTGATTGGAATACAGTATCAGGCTCATCAGGCGATAGTTATAGTTATTTACCTGATGCTAATGATTTAGATGGAATTGAATTTAGATTCCAATTATCAAGTTCATTTACAGTAGGAACAGCAGTTACATTAACTCCATCAAGTTCACAAAAGATTGATGGATCAAATGATAAAACATTAACTGTAACAAATTCAGAGTATAAGATTAAATCAGTTAATGGAGGATGGTTAACAACATCTGAACCAGTTAATACTTCATTTATTCCAACTCAACCATTAGCATATGGGGCATTTTATTCAAGTGTATCTCAATCTATTTCAGGTGGAGATAATACGCCTCAAGTAGTATCAATAGATCAAACTTATTTAAATTTAGATATTAATTTATCTGGTAGTGGAGCTATTAAATTTGATCACGCTGGAATATATCAATTAACGTATGTAGTTCAAGTAGCAAGTTTATCTAATGCTCAAGAAGATGCTATTTTCTGGATTAAGTATAATGGAACTAACTATCCAAATTCAACAACTAAATTATCATTACAACCAAGAAAAGATGTAATAACTCCATCAACACAATTAATGACATTATCACTTATAGGACAAGCACAAAACGATGATGATTATATTGAATTATGGTGGGAAACAACAAACGCGGCTGTAGTTTATTTAGATGAGGATGTTGCTACAGCTAATTATCCAGAAACCCCATCAGTAATTGTTAACATTTCCCCAATACGATAACAAAATATTTATAACAACATGGCCGAATACAAACTTAATATTGATATAAACACAGCATCGGTAGCTGAACTTGAACAGGAACTTGGCAGAATACAAGAACAGTTTAAAGGCGTAAAACAAGGTGAAAAAGGATTTAATGATTTAGGTCAAGCTGCTCAAAAAGTTTCAGCTCGAATTAAAAATATTGAATTACAATTTGAAGCTTTAGATGCTGAACAACGTGGAACAGCTATCGCAGATGCGTTTAATGGAGTAGTAGGTGCTGTAGTTGCTGCCTCATCTGCATTTATAGCATTTGGAGCTGATTCTTCTGCGATTGAAGATGCTGAAAAGAAATTATTAGGTATTATTGGAGTTGTAGGAGGACTAAGAGATGCTTCAACTGGTTTAATTGCTTTAAATAAATTAACAGGTGGTTCATTTACAGCATTAGGTACACAAATTAAAACAGCATTTAAAACAGGTGAAATATCAGCCATATCATTCAGAACTGTTTTACAATCATTAGGTATTGGTGTATTAATTACTGGTTTAGCTTACTTAGTAACTAATTTAGATTCTGTAGCTTCAGCTTTAGGATTGGCAACTGATAATGCTGAAGATTTTGAAAAAGCTAATGATGATTTGGAAAAACAAATAAGTGATGTTAATACACAAACAGAGGCTCAGGTAAGATTACTTAGGGCTCAAGGAGTTGAAGAAAAAACAATTTTACAATTTAAAGTAAGACAAAACGTTGCTGATTTAGAGAAAATAAGAAATCAAAAAGTTCAACTTGAAAATACAATTGATCAAAAAATAGCGGAAGGTAAAACTGTAACTGAAGGAGAAAAAGCTCAACTTCAAAGATTAAAAAATCTTGAAACAACTACTTTAGCGGCTCAATTTGAAATATTAAATGCCATTATTAAAATTGATAAAGATGCTGAAGCAGCAAGACAGAAATTATTAAAAGATCAACAAGCTGCTGCTGCTAAAAGAAAAGCAGATAGAGATAAACAAGCAAAAAAAGATAAAGAAGAAGCAGATAAACAAGCAGCTGATGCTACCCAAGCTGCCATTGATCTTGAAAATACTCGAGCGGATCTTATTGCAGACAATCAAGAACAAGAATTTAAGGATTCATTAGATCGTTTAGACAATTACTATACTCAAAGAGAAACAGTATTAAAACAAAACTTACTTAATGGATTAATAACTCAAGAAGAATTTGATCAACAAAGTCTTGATCTTGAAATTGAAAAAAATAATGCTTTATTAGTAGCGTATGATGATTACCAACAAGATGCAACTGATATTTTAGATGAACAAACTGATTTACGTCTTAAATTACAGAAAAAAGAAGCAGAAGCAAGCAAAAAACTAACTGATGATCAAATACAAGATGCTAAAGATTTAGCTACTGCTAAAATGTTAGTTTTAGATGCCACTTCTCAAATACTTGGTTCATTAGTAGGATTAGCAGGTGAAAATGAAAAACAACAAAAAGCATTTGGTTTAGCTCAAGTAGCAGTTGATACAGCCATTGCATTATCAAATGCTCAAGCATCAGCATTTTCTCCAGCTGATCCAACAAACGCAGTTACTGGTGGTTTAGCTGGTATTGCTAAATACGCTTCATATGCTGCTATTATTTTATCTAACGCTGTTAAAGCTAAAGCTATAATTAACAGTGGAACTGTTAGTGGAGGAACAACTGCATCTGGAGGAGCAGCTTTAGGACAAACAACAAGACCAACATTCCAAGCAGGATCAGTATTGCCAACTATTCAAAATACTGCTGGTCCTGGAGTTGGAGGAGCATCTCAAACAGGACAAGTTGGTCAAGACTTAACTGGAGGAAGAGTTATTAAAACATATGTATTAGCTGGTGATGTCACTTCGGCACAACAAGCTGATGAGAAAATCAAACAAAAACGTAAATTTTAAAAATGAAAATCGTTGAATTAAAAATTGATGATTCAATACTATCAGGTATCGATGCAGTAGCATTAGTTGAATCACCTGCAATCGAACAAGACTTTTTAGCATTTAATAAAGTATCGATGGCAGAAATGACCTGGAATGATTATCCACAGGCTGCTGTTGATGCTGCTAAACGTGGTATTGAATTAAATAAAGAATATAATAACAAATGCGCAACACAAGTTGGTAAGGTAAGGGCGCAACAATTAGCAAATAGAGAAAAATTATCCATTGAAACTATTCAACGTATGCGTTCCTTCCTTATCAGACAAAAAGGTAACTTTGAATTAGCACAACGAAGAAAAGATTATAGCGCGTGTGGATATATCTCATATTTGTTATGGGGTGGTGAAGCTGCTTTACCTTGGGCTGAAAAGAAACTAAGACAAGCAGGAATCGAATTTAGTAAATTTGAATCAACTGGTAAAGATATTTACTTAATTTCTTGTTCCAACGAAAAAGCAGACGGACCAGCTCCAGCATCTGAATTATATGATTCACCATTGTTTAAAAAGTCACTTGAATTTGCTCGTAAAAAAACAAGTGATGATAACATAAAAATATTATCAGCCAAATATGGTTTAGTTGATTTAGATCAAGTAATTGAAACGTATGATTTAACGTTAAAAGAAATGAACGCCGAAGCACGTGAACAATGGGCTGACCTCGTTTATACTGGTTTATCTGAGTGTTTTAACGTAGATAAAGACCGTTTCATATTCTTAGCTGGTAATGCTTATACAGAATTTTTATTACCTAAATTTAAGTACAATACTGATTTACTTGAAGGTAAGCGTATAGGCGAACGTATGGCTTATTTAGATAAGTTTTATGTTGTTACAAATGACTTATTTTATGCTGTACAGTTTTCATTTAACAACGTTGAAGAAGACTTAGTTGAAGCTGTTATTGAACAAGATTTATTTGAGGGTTTAGAGGACGCTTGTCAACCAGGATATAAAGCAATTGGTTTAAAATCCAAAAACGGACGTTTAGTACCTAATTGTGTTCCTGAAGATTCATTCGCTATTGATGCTCAAGGATTACCTAATTACATAAATGAAGCATCAACTGGTGGACGTAAAAAAGATCATTTTTCTGAATTAAAAGAAAAACAAATGTTAGTAGGTCCATTAATGACTCCAGGTAAATTAATACCTCGTGTTGATGATAATGGTGATGAGTATCAAGTATTCTTTTCAAAAGATACTATTGAGAAAATAGCTTACAAAATGATGCAAGATAAATTAGTTGACTCTGTAAATATTGAACACGATGGTGCTCAAAAAGTCAATGATGTTTATTTAGTTGAAACCTGGATTGTTAAGGATCCAACTAATGATAAAGCCAATTTATATGGTTTCACTCCAGTTGAAGGTGAGTGGTACGGAATGTATAAAGTGAATAACAAACCTGTATGGGACGAATATGTTAAAACAGGTAAGGTTAAAGGCTTTAGTGTTGAAGGATATTTTTACAACAACTTATTAACAAATAAATAATATGCCTATTCCAAAACGTGGTTCAGAATCTAAAGATGAATTTATCGCTAAGTGTATAAGAAAACTTAGAGGTGAATATCCAGCAAAACAAGCAGCAGCTATCTGCTATCAACAAGCTAAGAAATAGCTCGTTTCTGCATTCTGTAAATTACTCCTTTACGAGCATTATCTGCTCTAGTCAAATATTGTAGATTAACTAATCTATTATCGTGTTTATCGTTATTGATATGGTCCACTTCATATCCATCAGGACAAGGACCTAAAAAACATTCTGTTATAATCTGGTGAGTATATTTGTTTAAAAATGAACCATCAGCAAATTGAATGTTATGAAACCAGTAGTTTACTTTTTCACGTATACTACCTTTTAATTGTCTTAATTTACCTGTTTTAGTTTTGGCATAAACTACGCCTTCTTTTGAAGCATAAATACGAGTGTCTCTGAATTGTTTTAGATTTTCCATTTGTCTTGTTTTTATTAATTTATTATAAATATGCTCGCTAAACGGCAAGACCACACTTTTTTTAAAGAGGGTTTTTTCATATGTATACTTGATACAAAACTAATAATCCAATAATTTAAATTATGAACAAGGAACACTTAAAAGAATTGGTAAAACAATACTTTAATCTTGTTGAATACACTGAAACAAAAGAAACATTTGGTGAAGTTTACGATGAAAACAAAGCGTTTAAAATCGTATTCCCAGGTGAAGAGTTGAAGGTAGGAGATGAGGTAAAGGTTGTTACCGAGGAAGGTCAAGAGACCTTAGCCCCAGACGGGTACCACAAGTTGGAAGATGGCACTATGATCAAAACTGAAGGTTCTTCTGTAGTTGAAATTACTACTGAAGAAGGTGAAAAGGTTGAAGAAGAAAGCTTTGGTGCTGATGAAGCCA
>Ga0070749_10001908_pt1 | contig 14099 bp, 16 predicted proteins | sample VirMetDEL_Nov_18_FD_75180 | JGI IMG/M metagenome (GOLD analysis project Ga0070749, IMG submission 75180) | Aqueous microbial communities from the Delaware River and Bay under freshwater to marine salinity gradient to study organic matter... | ecosystem: Environmental > Aquatic > Marine >...
AATAGAAATAATATAGAACTTCATGCTTTTACAGTTTATAAACCAGATGGTCCAACAGAATACGCTCCACGCATAATCAAAATGATTGAAGAACATTATAACGTAAAAATACACCATACTAATAATATGCCAAATTCTGAAAAGCATATACACGAACGATGTATGGATCCTGCAAATATACAAAGAGCACTAGATACCTATGATGGTGACCTTAGAGTATATCTTGGTGCAAACAACGTTCCACCAATTGCTCAACAAAGTATTAGACATAAAAGAACATGGACTTATAAAGAACGTTCGCATTACCATATGCCTTTGTTGACTTGGGGAAAAGACGAAATTATAGAAAAAATGTATGATATGGAGATAGAACATTTAATCCCATATACACATAGTTGTAGTAGACAACCAGAAGGCGCATGTGGTATTTGTTTTTCGTGTGAAGAAAGAGAATGGGGATTTAAACGATTAGGAAGAATAGATCCAGGCACAATACCACTATGACAGAAAAAGACTTAGGCCAAGAATTAGAAAACATCGAAGAGAATATTGAGAATCTAAAGAATAAACAATTTAGGTTGTTCGGTATGAGAATGACCCCGATGACTATCTCTGCTGCACTTGCTGGTATTGGTTCAGTTGTTGGTGCTTTATATGCTGGCTTTGTCATGTATCAAAAGATTGAAGGAATAGCTGGGTTGGATATCGAAGCATTTGAACAACGTATGGAAATCATAGAGACACAGCAAGACGAAGCAATAGGTTATACCAAAGACATTAAGAATGATCTTAGATCAGATATACTTCGTATCGAAAAAATTACTGAAAGCACTGATCGACGAGTTAAGGATATTCAAAAGAGCATAGATGATTCGATACGTGAGATGGAAAGTCTTAATAGAGAAGTCGAAAAGGATACCCGTGATCTTATGCGACAAACAGAAGACCGTATAGATAATAAGATGGAAAAGCTCGATACAACTTTAAAGAAAACTTTACAGGAAGCTCTGGATAATCCATTAAATAAATAAAAAAAAGCTGTTTACAATTAGTCAAAAATATGGTATTATAAATATTATTGATCGTTGAGATCAGTGGAAATTGTTTGGACTCGGGTGCAAATCCCGACTCCTCCACCACAAGCACATCGGGTAAGGCGTATGCGCACGTAACAATGCCCGGGCAAGAATGGTTTAGCTTACACTAGTCGTACGGCAGGACTAGCGATGTGCTTGTGGGGGGAGAGTTAGGATCGACAGGCAACGGAATCTGGTTGAGGTCACTAAACTAAATGCAAACGATAACTTTGCGCCTTTAGCACAAGCTGCTTGATGCTAATGGGTATGGGTTCCACCTTGAAACAGAACGGGCCTACTATTATTTTCTAGGGAGAAATCGGAAAATGAAAAAACTAGTATTGTTGGCGGGGGCTTTAGCATTTGCCGGCACACTCGCTGCTTGTAATGACCAAGCAAAAGCTCAGGAATTGCCTGCCGCTCTTAGTGGTCTAGGTATCGAGCTTAACAACGAAATTTCTTACAATATCGACACAGAGGTAGCTACCGCTGAGCCAGAACTTGTAGTAAGCGCATATGGTGCTCAAGCTTATGCTTCTACACCTATCAATATCGAGGAAATGGAACTTGGTAACATCAACGTAGGTCTTGCATATGGCATCGATATTCTCGATGGTGTTGCTTTAGTACCATACGTAGAAGGTAACTTTACTGATAGTTTTGGGCATATAGATACAGTAGTTGGTATCAAAACATCTGTAAAAATATTCTAACGGGTCGTTACGTAATAAACGCGCGAGGGGCCACGGTTAGCCCCTCAATTCTAATAATGGTAGGTATATATGAAAATATTGATAACGGGTTGTGCTGGATTTATTGGATTTCACACAGCTTTGAGAATGAAAAATGAAGGCCATGAAGTATGTGGAATTGATAGTTATAATAACTATTATGATAGAGAACTTAAATACGCCAGATCCAGAATATTATCAGAGCTCAACATAATTGTAGAACGTATAGATTTATTCAACCATTCAGCTTTAGTATCTTACATTTATCGTAATAGAGTTGACATGGTTATTCACCTTGCTGCATATGCAGGTGTAAGATATTCCTTAGAACATCCTAAAAAATATATCAATAACAATATTATGGGTACAAATAATCTAATAAAAACATGTGAAGATTTTGGTATTAAAAAAGTAATATACGCATCAACCTCATGCGTTATGAGTGGCAATCCTTTACCTTGGAGAGAGGATGAAAAACTAGGAATTCCACTTAGTCCATATGGATATAGTAAGATTGCTAACGAAAGTCAATTCCATATGAGTAAACTTCAGATGGCAGTTGGTCTTCGTTTCTTTACAGTATACGGACCTTGGGGTCGACCTGACATGGCATTATTTAGTTTCTGTGCTAAGATTGTAAAGGGTGAACCAATTCAACTATTCAACTATGGTAATATGAAACGTGACTTTACATATGTACATGATATTGTTGATGGTATTGTTAAGGTAATGAATTATCATAATCCTCATGTTCACCAAATAAGACAAATCTATAATATTGGATACGGACAACAAGTTGATTTAATGAGATTTGTCGACGCAATTGAAAAGAACTTAGGTAGGACCGCCGTAAAACAACTAGTAGAAAAACATCCAGCTGATGTAGATGAGACATGGTCTGATACTTCTAAATTACAGGCAATAGGATACAAACCTACAACATCCATTGAAGAAGGTGTTGAGAAGTTTGTTGAATGGTACAAACAATATTACGAGGTGAATTGATGAAACACATTCTTATTGTTGGTCATGGATTTGTAGGTAAGGCAGTCGAACATGGGTTTACTACTTCTAATTGTAAAGTTACAGTTTGTGATCCTAAGTACAATATTTACTTAGATGATCTACTTGATACCGTAAAACCTGGTGAGAAAAGGTTTGATGCTACATTTGTTTGTGTTCCTACACCGTATGGTGAAGGTGGAACTATAGATGATAGTATTGTAAATGACGTAGTTGATCTATTAACACAAATACAAGCTACAGGAATCATTGTGGTCAAATCTACGGTAACACCAGACGTTATAGGTAAGTTAGCCAATTTAAGTAAACGTGTGGTTTATAATCCAGAGTTTCTTACAGAAGGTAGAGCATTTGAGGATTTTGTCAATCCACGCATACACGTGTTTGGTGGGGAAGAAAAAATTTGTAAACAAATTGAACATCTATATAAAGAGGCATCAAAGTGTAAACCATGTCCAGCAATATTTGTTTCACCTGAAGAAGCAAGTTTTATTAAGTATGGAATCAATTGTTTCTTAGCAACTAAGGTATTATGGTTCAATCAGTTCAAAGATATTATTGATATGAACGGATCTAACTATCACAAGATCATCAATGCCATTGGTACAGATCCACGTGTTGGATTTTCTCATACAAGTGTACCAGGATTTGATGGTCGTAAAGGATTTGGTGGTGCCTGTTTTCCAAAAGATACTGCTGCTTTTTCTAATTATGCTGAAGGAGTTTTTACTGTTCTTGACGAAGTTATTGACGCAAACAATGCATATCGTTGCGCCTATTCGTTAGACGATAGAGAAAAAGAACAAAAAATAAAATTTAATTAGCTATTTACAATGTTGATGAACTTTGATATAATTATATCTATTATATGATCGTGAGCTACTCCTCTCCGGACAAGAATACTCACGTTAATAAACTGACATAAAAGGAGAACCAAATGTCAAAAATTAAAGTTGGTATCATTGGTGTAGGTAACTGTGCCAAGTCTCTTGTTGAAGGTATTCAATATTATAATGAAAACCCAGACGATAAAGTCGGTCTTATGTATCCCGACATTGGTGGTTATAAAACGTCTGATATTGAATTTGTAGTCGGGTTTGATGTTGATCGTCGTAAAGTAAATCGTCCATTAGTAGAAGCTCTTCGAGCCGCTCCAAATTGTGCAATGGACCATGTCCATGAAATTTTAGAATCTGGTAATAATTCTCCAGGTGCTGTTAAAAAGGGCGCAATGGTTTATTCAGGCCCTGAACTTGACGGTGTTGCTCCATGGATGTTAGAATTCCCTGAAGATGTTTCATTCCGTACTGGTGCTGAAGCTGCAAAATCCTTTGATGATATTGTTAATATTGTAAAGGATTCTGACGTTGATGTTCTTATTAACTATCTTCCAGTTGGTTCAGAAAAAGCATCTCGATATTATATGGATGTAGCACTTAAAGCTGAAGTTCATTTTGTTAATTGCATACCAACATTAATTGGTACTAAAGAAACACAAGAGATTGAACAAAAGTTTATCAATAAAGGTTTGACCATTGTTGGATCTGATATGCGATCAGCTTGGGGTGCTTCACGTATGTCTGAAGTATTACAGGGTGCTATGCTAGACTCAGGTTTAATGGTTACTCAACATATTCAAATGAATATGGCTGCTGGTTCTACTCAAGGTCAAGAAACTATTCGTACTGGACGTACTGCAAATACTGACTTTTTGAACATGGCTGAAAAGTCACGCTTACATAATAAGCATATCTCTAAAGAGAATGTTCTAAAAGGACAAAATATTGTACGTAACGAAGCAACTGCTGGTATGACATTATATGCTGGTCCATCACTAACTGTTTTCCAAAAGCCTGGTGGTCAATATGTTGGTAGTGACAACAAAATTGCTAACTTCGATATAGTTGCCTATGGTTTTGGTGGAGCTCGTTATGAATTAACGGCTCGACTGTCTGTACAAGATTCTCCTAACTCAGGTGGTGTGGTCGTATCAGCAGTTCGTTTCTGTAAAGTAGCTTCTGAAATGGGTATTGTTGGCTACCTTCGTGGTCCGTCAGCTTGGACTCAGAAAACTCCACCACTTCAATTATCAACGGCTGATGCTAAATTTGAATGCGATGCATTAGCTCGTAGAGAATTGACTCGATTAACAGAAGGACAATTGGTTCACAAAAATCCTAAAGCAAAAAACCTTCCATATACATTCCAAGGGACTGAGACTGATTATGAATAACATGATCAATTCCTTTGATATTGATGGTGTGATTTACATGGGGAAGTATGGAGGTGTCTTCCCCGGACCACATGATATTATTATTACTGGTAGGTCGACAGAAGAAGAACCAGAAACTATGGCTATGCTTCTGTCAAAGGGTATAACTAATGAGGTCTATATGAATCCAACTAAATTTGATTTAAAATCAAGAGAAGATTCTGGTAGACATAAAGGTAGAACATTAGCTCAATTAGAAAAAATGGGAACAACTATTGGTATACACTTTGAGGATGATCCAATTCAAGCTGAAGAGATCAAGAAGATTGTGCCTCATATAAATGTGGTATTGCTACAACATGACTTGGTTGAGAAAGAGAATGTAAAACATGAATTCAATTTCACTGGAAACGCTGAGACAAACACGGGACCCAAACAACTTTCGTTATTTTAACAAATGGGTTCTTGAATTTTTTAAAAGAGAAGCTTTAAGAGAATCTAATAGACTCGATGAATATACGTATTCTGAAGAGTTTGGTCCAGCTATGAGACAAGAAGTGTCTTATTGGAATCCTAATCGTTCTAAACACGCTGAGGTATATTGGTTAGAAAATTTTGTTTTTAATCAAGACATTTCGATGCGTAACAAAATCCTTAATGCAATGGCAGTAAAGTTTGTTGGTATGCCAACACTTACGTTAGTTGCTACAGACTCTATTGACTATGCTGATATTATAGATTTTGATACGTATAAACAAAAAGATGAATATTATCATTGGATTAATAATAACCTAGATGCCAATAAACATAAGATGAAAGTCTGGGGTGCAACTCAGCTTCAGACTTCTCTTCAAACAGCGGCAAGAAACTTTTGCCGTGAAGAGGATAATGACCCAGATCAAAAGTTTAGGCTATCGCATATGATTCGGTGGATGGGACATTTAGATGATCTTGGTATGAGTAAAGTGGTTCAAGATCCAAACAATAAACTTGGTGATGTATGTAATTGGTTTGGTACTCATCGTGGAATTGGTCCATACTTTTCATATCATCCACCATGCAATTTTTCAAGATGCGATGATCTTCCTAATATTGATGAGGATGATGACTATTGTTTAGTAGGTCCTGGTGCTAAACGAGGTCTAGAGTTTGTTTTTCCAGAAGTTAAATTTAAGAATAACGAAATCATGGAAGCATACATATTAGCGGTAAGAGACCATCAACATGAGTTTTTTGAAATGAATGAAAGTGAAGCTGCTTTTTATAAGATGAACTTGGAACGTGGTGGCAATCTTACTACCTTTGGCGTAGAGATTACGTTTTGTCAGTTTAATTGTTTTTTTGGTATCAAGGATAATGATAAAGCTCAAACTAAAAGAATGTTACCACTTACGTTTGATGCCTTTATTGACATTGCAGAAAAGTTAAAGAAAAAAATGGAACCTTCTCCACTTGAAGCATTAATGGGTTAGAATAATGAAAGATAGATTTAATTTAGAAGCAGACATTATGAGTTGTTGGAATGTGGTAGATGATTTAAATCTACTATATGAAACTATTGGAAATAGTCCTAAGTACAAAGATATGCCAACTGATTTAAAGAATGAAATTCTTAATATTCTTCTTGGAATGAAATCATTATATCAAATTAAATTCGAACACACTTTGGATACGTTTGAGGATCTTATTAAAGAGAAGAAGCTGACATAATGAAAGCCATACTTAATTGTCCATTTATTCCTATAGCTACTCGTATAGCATCTCATAGAGGTGCTCAAGGAGCTATCTATGCAGATATGATTAAACAAACTGGTATTGATATTGATGTTAATTGGTCTGGTAAAATAGAAGACCACAATCAATATGATGCCATGTATGTTTATCATGGTAATGATTGGTCTGGTAGTATGAATGTATTTGGTGGAGTTAAAGGATTTCCATATGCATTTAACACACGTAATTTTTCAAAATTTAAAGGTAAAGTGTATTCCTTAGCTATTGATTTTCCGCCTTATCATGAAATGATCCAAGAACGTATTAACAAAGCAAAAGAAAAAGGTGGAGAGATTCAGCCTGAATGGTTGGATGTTGATATTGATAACATCAAAAGAATGTATGAAACAGCAGAAACTATTAAATGGCCGGCCACCAGTGATAGTTTAGTTATTGGTGATAGTCATTCTATTTGTATGTATCGTCCTGGATGGATGGTGAATAGTGTACCATTCAAAACATTAAATGGTGCTTTGAATGATGGTCTTCAAACTTATGTTGATATGGCCGGCAAAGGTTTTAAAAATCTTGAATGTTATTTTGGTAATATTGATATTCGTCATCACCTTTGTCGAATTGAAGGTGATCCAATTGAAAACACTATTAAGCTAGCAAATAAATATATAAAAGCAGTTGAAGCTTTACCGATCGATAACGTATCAATATATGAATTATTACCAATTGAAGATGAGTCTCGCAAACTTCCACAATCCGGATATTATAAAAAGAAACCATTCTGGGGTTCATGGGAAGAACGTAATAAGTGTCGACTAATATTTAAAGAGCAATTAAACAAAGTGGCCACTCGTGCTAAAATTATTAGTTGGGTTGATTATCTAATAAACAAAAAGGGTCAACTCGATTTTGCTCACATGGAAAAACCACAGTCAATTCATTTATCACGAGGTTCTTATCCACATTGGACAGGTAGGGAAGCGAGTATTAACCTTGAGGAAATTTTTGGATGAATTATGCTAGTATAGTTCCACTTATTGGTGGAGAAACAATTGCAATGGAAAATGTATTCGGACAAAAGCCTGAATACATTTTATCTTATAAGGCGTTTGAAGCAAATGATAGTCAACTTCTTAATCATTATCGGGGGACTGTTCCTTATATTCTTCTTGATGAAGGTGGGCGTCACCCTTCTAATGTCACTGTGGTCAATGCTGTTTGCCCTTGTGCGGGTCTTAGCTCCCTTAGCCCTAGTGCTGCTAGTGATTCTAGTGTTAATGACTGGATGGTCAGAAGTGCAGAATATGTTCTCGAATCAGTTAGACCAGACGTTTTCTGGGGAGAAAACGCTCCAAGGCTTGCTTCAAAAATGGGAGAACCAATTATTAAACGACTCAGAGAAATCGCTAGAAAAAATGACTATACATTAAGTCTATTTAAAACTAAATCTATTCTACATGGATTATCTCAAGTAAGAGATCGTACCTTTTATTTCTTTTGGAAAGGTAAACGCATTCCAATATTTGATTATATTAATCGACCATATGAAAAAATAGAAGACTTAATTCGTTCTGTAGAGTATAACAAAGACGATCCAATGTCTATGCTTACCAATAAAAAGAAACCAACAGAAAATCCATTTTACAAATACGTACTTGAAGAAATTGAAGGTGGTATATCTCATTCAGAGTTTCAAGATAAAATTACAAAAAGTACAAACCCTTTGGATGAAATTGAAAGAGCTAATATAAAATATCGTACTGTAGGCGAGTGGATGACTAAACATGGTTATGAAAATGAAGCTGGTAAGTGTATAAGAATGCACGATAAATTGGCTGCAGGTGGTAATATTATGCGTAAGACAACAGAAATTCCAAAGGATTATATTGGAGCTTTTGTAGGACATATGCCATCATCACTTACACATCCAGATGAAGATCGTTATCTCACTGTACGAGAGTGTTTGTCTATTATGAAACTACCTAATACTTTTATGTTACAGGGAGGTTTAAAGAATCTTAATATGATATGCCAAAACGTACCGGTAACAACAGCACAAGATATGGCAGAAGAAGTTAAGTCTTTTATTGAAGGTAGATCTCATAATCGTATGGTTGATACTGATTTTCTCATACAAGACAATAAAGCACAAAATTATAAGTACGACAAAGAAACAATAAACTTGGAACATGTCTTTGCGTAATTTAATAGCACAATATTGGATAGGACCATACACAAATCTTGTGCTTGAATCAAAAGATCAAGCAAAGGCATATGCTGAACGTATTAGTGTTGAACATAGATTTTCAACTAGATACGCATATGCTGGAGATAACCGTACACCACAGGCACACAATGCAAGTTATTTTGAAATTTTAAGATACGTGTATGACGAAAAATATGATGTGTATGATAATATCTTATTTTTAGATTGTGATATACTAATCAATCCAAATGCTCCAGACGTGTTTGCTTCATTTAGGAATTATCGACAAATAGCTATGTGTCTTGAAGAACCATTTGGTGCTACTGCTCAACCTTGGTATTTTAGTGAAAATGAATATTGGAAAGACATGGTACGAAAATACTCAATGCATGGAGTTGAGATAAAAGAACCACACCATTCTTTTCGACAATATAATACAGGGGTTGTATTAATGTCTCTCGCGTGGAGACGCGACGCGCGTGAGAAGTATGATAACTGGAAGAACTGGATGACTGATTATCAGGACTTTCATCCATTTTTATCAAATGACCAGTCGTATATCAATTGTATGATTATGAAATATGGTCATGGTGTTGATAATATGGGATCCTTATGGAATTGCAATCCTTTATGGTATAGACCAGGTTCAATGGGAATGTATGAAGGAATCCCTATAGAAAATTACCATTTCTTCCATTTTAGTGATTCTTCTAAAAAAGCTGCTTTGGAATGGTATAAAAAAATTTATAAGTGATTGATTTCAAATAAAATAAAAATGCATTTTTTTTGCATTTTTTTTCATTTTTTTGTTTACAATTGATAAGAATTGTGATATAATAATTCTATCAAATGGAAAAAGGAATGCAAATATGGCACATGAACTTGAAATCAAAAACGGCGTCGCTCAAATGGCTTACGCTGGCGAACTACCTTGGCACGGCCTTGGCACTAAAGTCAGCAATGATTTAACTCCAGGGCAAATGATGGATGCAGCTGGCCTTAACTGGGAAGTTGAGGAGCTACAATCTTTTGTACGGTTTAACGGTCAGGAAGTGGCCACCGGTCAAAAGTCTCTTGTCCGTAAAACGGATGGAAAGCTTCTTACTAACGTTGGCGCCAACTGGAATCCGGTTCAGAATGCTACTGCATTCGAATTCTTTAATGACTATGTTATGGCTGGTGACATGGAAATGCATACAGCCGGTAGCCTTAAGGGAGGCCAAGTAGTATGGGCTTTGGCTAAGGTCAAAGAATCTTTTGATCTGTTTGGTGGTGACCAGGTAGATTCCTATCTCCTCTTCTCAAACCCGCACCAGTATGGCAAGTCAATTGACATACGGTTTACGCCAATTCGTGTTGTTTGCAATAACACATTAACTTTCTCACTCAGTCAAAAAGCTGAGCGGTCAGTTAAGGTTGGTCATCGCACAGCTTTTGATGCTGAAAGCGTTAAGACAACTCTGGGTATTGCCCACGAAAAGTTTGCTAAATATAAGGAAATGGCTCAGTTCCTCGGTACCAAGCGCTTTTCAATGGATAATCTCATTTCCTATTATAATGACATTTTCCCTAACACTTCTCGTAGCAATGAGAATAAAACAGTCGATAACCTTTCTCGCAATGCTAAACTTTGCATGGATGTTATTGATAGTCAACCTGGTGCTGAATATGCCGAAGGTACATGGTGGCAGGCTTTTAATTCGGTTACCTATGTTACAGACCATATCCAAGGTCGTAATGCAGAGAATCGTTTACATAGCCAATGGTTCGGTGGTAACCAGCTTCGTAAAATCAAAGCTGCCGAAAAGGCAGTTGAATATGCAGTTGCAGCATAAGGAGTATGAATATGCAAATCTCGTTTGATCAATTGAAAGAAACTATTGCTGATAACCTACCAAGTGTGTCAGATAAGCTACATTTGATTACCCTTGAAGCCTCTCTTACTAAAGATTTAGGTGCTGATAGTTTAGATGCAGTTGAGATTATTCTTGCCATTGAAGAAGAATATGGTATTGAAATACCAGATGATGTGGCAGAAAATCTGAAAACTGTTGGTGATCTTATGTCATATTTGGAGGGTGTCAAATGACATGGAGCTGCATGACCCAAGAAGAAATTGATAGTGGTAAAAAAACCACAAGGATTGAAAGTGAGGATATGATGAAACGTAGTCCTAACTATATTGGTACATATTATGCTGATAATAAGCATGATATGGAAGAAGTTGCAACTCTTCGACGCTTAGTTAAAAACATGAATAGAATGCTACGCGAATCTGGTTACAAGGAGTTTCAATATAGAATTAAATGCTATGGAAGATCCCAGAAACAAGATGTTTACGTCAATCGTCGTTATAGTTGAGGGCTTTGGCCCTCTTTTTTTAACACTTATCTTGTATAAATAGATAAAGCATATATCAAACGGATTGACGGATTGGATCCATGTTAAATTTTAATAACTTTCTTCTTCTTGAATTTGGCAACGATGAAAAAGGAAAATTTCATGAGTTGCTTACTGGATACTATCTTCATGGTCAAAAACATGTTAAAGATCCAAAGGGCCGACCTGGAGAGTCCGCAAAAGATGCGCATGATAGATATCATCAAATGGCCCACGCTCATGGCGGCCAAGACTTTGTTGATCAAGCACATGCAAAGGGTAAAGCTGCAGCTGATGATCTAAGAAAACGTTTAGAACGTGATGGACATAAAATTAAACATGTCCATTGGTCGTCTAAAGATGGAGATGTTCAAAGAGTTACTGGTATTAAAGTTGACAGACAAAAAGACGATGCTTCAGATATTATTGCTACTACAGTTAAAAATGGTAAAGAAACACATCATGGCATAAGTCTTAAAGTTTCAGATAATACACTTAAAGTCCCTTCTTCAAGTCTTGGTCAACAATCAAGTGGTAGAAAAACACAAAAGTTATCTCAAGATCATAAGTCTAAAATTTTAGATATATTTCCAGATTTAAAAAATGCAAAAAATAAAGAGGACAGAAAAGCTTGGGCTAAAGCCAACCCAGAAGCTCATGATGAAATTAAACAAATGAATAGGGAAGCATTGGCTGATACTGCAAAGAAGCATGCAAGAGAACTAAACGCCAGAATGCGACTTAGTAAAAAACAACCACAACATATGGATCACGTGATTAATCACCTTAGAGATGTTATGGGAGCTAAAAGCGCTCCTATGCAAAAAGCTGGTCATGGTTATATGAAACATACCACATATCGCAGTAAAGCAGGAAAAATGAGCACTGCTAGTTCCGATCCTGGTAAAGACTATGAACATATCTTTAAAAATATTCGTAACAACCCACATAAATTTAAAGCAGTACATACAAGCGGTGGTAGCGTTAATTATCAATATGATGGAAAAACATTTGCATCTCAGGCTCACAAATTTGATTCACAAAGCGATCCACTTTCAACGATGAAATCTGCTGGAAGGATATCCTAATGGCTACTAACAGATACTTAGAGAATGAGGCAATTGCTATTTCACAGGACCGTGTCCTTAAGACTAGCCATATCCATAAGTTTGGCGCCGTGCCTGCTATGTCACAAGGCTCAACTGGCACGATATGGGATGTGAACGATACTTATTATCCTTGGGGTGTGTTTGATTCAGACACAACTCAACTTGTAGTTACTGCTGCAAATGGCGCTGACTCTGGTGAGTTGGTTTTATTGGTTGGATTAGACACTAACTATGAAGAGTTAACCGAGAATGTTGTAGCCACTACAGCAGGTACAACCACATCAAATGTCTTTAAAAGAATAAATCGGGCATTCATTACTGGAACTAGCGAAACTCATGTTGGTAATATTAATATTACTAAGAATGGTATAAATGTTGCTCGTATTACAGCAGGTAAAAGCCAAGCACTTATGGCAGTTTACACTGTACCAGCTGGAAAGACTGGTTATCTAGAACAGGGCACTGCTAGTATTCAAGCTGGTGCAGATGCTACTGGAGATATTTTTGCTCGATATAATGGAACAGGGCCATTTACAGTTGCACATACATTTGAGGTAAGTGGTACTGGTGGTCAGTATCTTTATAATTTTACAGTTCCACAGAAACTACCTGCTAAAACTGACATTGATATCAGAGCTACGGTCAGGTCTAACAATGCAAGGATGACTTCATCTATTGACGTCATATTAATCGATGAATAATTTTATAGATTTTATTACAGAACAAAAGAATACACACATGACTCATATTGAGGATAAGGTCCTCTATGGTGGTGTGCGAGGTACACGTGAGGCTATCTTAGCCTTACGTTCTTTGCGTGACATGTTAAAAGGAACACATGAAGGTAGCGTGTCTGTTAAATGGGACGGCGCTCCTGCTGTGTTTTGTGGTACCGATCCTAGAGACGGAAAGTTCTTTGTTGCTAAAAAAGGTATCTTTAATAAGAACCCAAAGGTATACAAGACCGATGACGATATTGATAATGACACTAGTGGAGAACTCAACACTAAGCTTAAGCTTTGTTTGAAGTATCTACCAGAACTTGGAATAAAAGGAGTTGTACAAGGTGATCTACTTTTCACGACAGGAGACGTCAAGATCAAGAAAATCAAAGGGGATAGGTACGTCACCTTCCATCCTAATACTATCATGTATGCTGTTCCCGCTGGCACTCCTGCAGCTACAACTATCAAAAAGTCCAAAATCGGTATCGTCTGGCATACGTCGTACTCTGGCTCCGCATTTGAGACGATGAAAGCATCATATGGTGTAGACATAACTAAGTTTAGAAATTCTAGTAATGTATGGTCTCAGGATGCTATGTTACGTGATTTAACTCGTTATACAATGACCAAACAAGACACTGATGAAGTAAATGAATATCTTTCTGATTGTGGACGTATATTTAATAAGATTGCTGGTTCTACATTACGTACTCTTGAAAACAATCAAGAATTAGCTGGACTAATTGAAACACATGGTAATACGTATGTAAGAGCTGGTGCAATTCCGCCTGATCCAACTAGAAGAGTGAATGCACTTATTAGATGGATTGAACAGCGATATCAAAAAGAGATTGATAAGCTTAAATCAGAAAAAAGTAAATCCAGTAAACAAAAAAAATTAGATGAAATC
>Ga0070749_10001909_pt1 | contig 14098 bp, 7 predicted proteins | sample VirMetDEL_Nov_18_FD_75180 | JGI IMG/M metagenome (GOLD analysis project Ga0070749, IMG submission 75180) | Aqueous microbial communities from the Delaware River and Bay under freshwater to marine salinity gradient to study organic matter... | ecosystem: Environmental > Aquatic > Marine > Coastal...
ATGGCTAAACAAATGCTTGATGCTCGCGCAGGCTTAGAGAAGGACGAGCGCACCGAGGCCGCCACTCGCGAAACCGGTCTTCGTACTGGGTTTAGCGACACTCAGAAACGCTTCTCAGATGAACAACAGAACCGTCTCACAAACCTTACGTCGGCTCGTGGTCAAGAAGTTGAGCAAGCCCGTGCTGAGCTTAGCGCCCGCGTGCAGATGTATGGATCTGATAAAACCTACGAAGCGGCGATGATGCAGCTTAACGCTGCTGAGCGTCGTGCAGACGCCGCTGAGAAGAAAGCCGTTATTGATGCTCTCAAGATACAAGTCGAAAGCGCAGCTAAGGAGCTTAAGGAAATACCGGCGTACGTAACCGACCCGGAAGCGCAAAAGCGTCGCGCCGCTTTGCAGGCCGAAATTGATGGGTACCGCAGGGCCCTAGACGAAGCGCGCGGTGTTAAGATACCTCCACCCGATAAGGGCGGTCCCATATTAAAATTTGATAAAAACGGTAATCCAATTAACTGAGGTACGGCATGGCCATACAAGCACAGCTTGCGGATGGGAGAGTTCTTGAGTTCCCCGACGGGACAGACCCTACAGTAATTCAAGCAACCGTCAAGCGAGTGTTGGGCGTATCCCCCCTGCAAGAAACGCCCCCTGTGGACCAAAACCAAGGCGGCCTTGCCGACTTGTGGACGTCGTTTAAACGAGGCGCACTGGATTCAACCAAAGCGCTTACCGATGTTGTCGGGGCAGGTAACGTAGCGTCTGAATACCTAAGTGAAGCGTCAGCCGAGGCGCAAAAAGAGCTAAGCCCTGCCCGACAGCGCGAGCTGCAACGTCAAGCTGAACGCATGAAAGCTGCGGAAGAGTCCGGCAGTCTGTTTCAAGAGCTAAAAGCCGGGGCTATGGATATAGCGGAGGCACCTGCTCAGTCTGCTGCGCAAGCGCTGGGCTCGTTTGTCCCGTATGTCCCGGCGATATTAGGCGGTAAAGTTGCCGCCCTGCTAGGGTTAGGTGCCAAAGGCGTCGCCGTGCTTAAATCATTTGCCCCCCGCATTATGGCTGCTATGAGCACCGCTCAAGGCGCCGGTGCGGTAAAAGGGTCGATTTACGAAGCCGTATACGAAGCGGCTAAAGCTGATGGGCTTGATGACGCTGCTGCCAGAAAGAAAGCCGACAGTGCCCAGAGCTACTTAGGCGACGACTTACAGTCCATGGGTAAAAACCTCGGCTCTATTGTCGCTGGGGCAGGCCTTGGCTTTGTTGCAGGTAGAGGCGGTGCAGAAAAATTGTTGGCCCCCGGTAGAAGTGCAGCGGTTAAAACAGGCAAAGAGATCGGGCAAGAAGTACTTACTGAAGGTGCGCAGGGCGGTCAAGAACGTTTGGCTGCTAACATTGCGCTGCAGAAAGAAGGCAAGGACGTACCGACCCTTCAGGGTGTCGCAGGGCAGGGTATTCAAGAAGGTCTGGCTGGTGGTTTAGGTGCTGGCACCGTAAGCCTAATTAAAGGGCCTCCCCCAGCCGAGGCGCCCAAGCCCCCTCCTGCGCCGCCCGAAGCTCCTACCGCACCTCCACAAGTCCCTGCGGGGCCAACCTCACCCGAGGCCCCCCTTCAAGGTGCTTTGTTCTCTGAGGAAGAGATGACGGGGTTCAAGACAGAGCCCACCAAAGTACCCAAACAGACTAAGGCTGAACGTCCTGTCAAGTCAACTCAAGTCCAGCAACCGCTTGGTCTGGAAGATACACGGTCGTATGAGACGCTGGTGTTGGCAAGTGAGCGGCTAAAAGCCCTGCCCGACGAAGAGAAAACCCCGGCGATCCAAGCTCGTATAAAGGAACTTGACGACGCCGCCTCACAAGTTCTGTTGCGCGACATTCGCCAAAAACGTGAAGCTGAACGTGAAGACCGTGCTACACGGCGTAAATTCCCTGCTATCGCGGAGGCACAGCCCGATTTGTTTGGGGAAGTCCGCCCTGAACCAGAAGCCACTGCAGAAGCTGAGCCCGCTCAAGAGCCCGCACCGGCCCCAGTTAATCAAGGCGTTCGTGCTGGCTGGCCCGGATGGCAGTATGCGCTTGGATTGCGTGGAGGTCGTGCAGACCCCACCATGACCATGGAAGCTCTTGGCGAAGTAGGCATCCCGCTTGGCACCAGCAAGAAATGGTTCGAGACCAACGTAGTAGGGAAAACCCGTGCTGGTATTCAGCAGTTGGTTGATGCGGATCCTACGCTCGCTAAAGGTAAAAGCGCACGTGCGCAGATCTTACGTGAGCTTCTTGCACCTGAACCCGCAGCATTTGAAGGAGAAGGCCGTGCTACCCAAGCCGACACAACAGCGGGACGTGGCGCTAGACCCAGCCCTACAGCGAATCGCGTTTCTGACGCTAGACCAGATCAGTCTGGTGTGGGACCGGCTGTGGGAGCCGAAGGAAGCGCCCCTACCGCCGGGGTTGAAGGAACTGACCAAACAGGATTGGGAGATACTCGCGGCGATACTGGCACAGGAGCTCGAACTGGAGATGGAGACACGGGACGAGAGCCGACTCCACTAGGCCAGCTTGAGCTACCGGGTATTCCCCCAGCGCCAGCCGGTCCGGTACAGGGTGAACCTGTCGCCGCTACCCCAGAGACTCCCGCTGACTTTACGTTGCGTGAGGCTATCAAAGCCAAGATGCCGTCGTTCCAGCTCCCGTTGGCGTATGAGCAGCGCGAAGCACCAAAAGGCAAGAAGAAACTTCGCGGTGACGAGACTACTCGCGACCGTGCCCCAGAACCACGCGCTATTCGGCGTATTCGTGTTGCCGAGTCTAAGCCTCAGCTTGAGGCCGCGCTGGACGAGGTTGTGGACATCCAGCGAGATCTAGCCAACCCTGATCGCGAACAGATCATGGACTTCATTGAGTGGGGGCTGCGAAACATCCCCAACTTTGAGGTAGCACTACGTCAAGCTGAGCTGCGTCGCCGCGCCAAAGACAAAGCCGCCATTGCAGAGTTAGAGGATACTCAGCGCAAACGCGAGGCGGAGAGACAGGCGCTCGAAGATGCAGAAACCGAAAAACGCGCGGACGAACGCGCCAAAGCTATAGACGCAGCGGCAGTAGCAAAAGCCAAAGCAGAAGCTGAGAAGGCCAAGGCAGAAGCTGAGAAGGCCAAGGCAGAAGCTGAGAAGGCCAAGGCAGAAGCTGAGAAGGCCAAGGCAGAAGCCGAAGCAGAAGCTGAGAGAGCTAAAGCAGAAGCCGAAGCAGAAGCTGAGAGAGCTAAAGCCGAAGCAGAAGCTGAGAGAGCTAAAGCCGAAGCAGAAGTCGACACTGGTGAGGACAGGGACGCCCCCGTTTTTGCGGAGCTAGCTAACCGAATCAATGGTATGCCGTTGATAGACGTAGCCAAGCTGATGGTTCAAGAGCTACCGATGGGGTATCAGCGCGTTATTGCACGGCGCGTCTTGGTCCTGATGCAACGCTTGAGCAAGGCCGGAGTTGACTTTCAGCCGCTGGCGGTGACTTCTCTCGCAAATCAGCCGAGCGGTACTCTTGGGCTAACCACCACGCAATCCAATTCCGTAAAGGGTATTGAGACGGTAGCAGTCGAACTGCGGCACCCGGACAACATTCCGCTAAGTACGAGCTCAAAGATAGAGTTTACCGAAACTATTTTGCATGAGCTGATTCACGCGGCTCTTGCGGGTGCGGTCTCGTTTGGTAGTATGCGAGGAGCCCGAGGTACCGACCTACACAAAAAAGTAACGGAACTGCGAGCGCTATTTGATGGGGTTGTCGACCATCTAAATGCAAAGATCAGCAAAGGTGAGCCGCTAACAGAGTTTGAGCAGAAAATCGTCGACCGGAACGGCAACATGTTGGCTAATACCGACGAGTTGTTGGCATGGGGGCTGTCTAACAAAGACATGCAGGATATGCTGGAGTCCATTCCCTACAAGCAGACAACGTTGTGGAATCAATTTGTTACAAAGATCCGCGACTTGCTTGGCATCCCCGCCAATGCAAATACGGCTTTGTCCGAGCTGCTACGCGTTTCCGATGTTCTGTTCGACGTTACCCCTGAAGAAGTCGAGGCGGCCCGAGCCGCGACCTTTGGAGCGCCACCTAGTGCTACTCAGACCACGCCGCAGGCAATGGGTCGTACAGAAATTACGCAGAACTTCCAGCAGAACTACACAGCGGATGACGTTATTGAATCTATGGGGCCGCTCAACCCTGTCACAAAGAAAGGGCTGTTTGGGCTGTTTAAGGGCGCGTCTCAATCCGCTAAAGCGCTAGACCCAAGCCGGACAACTAAGTTCCGCACGCTGGCGGCAGACACGGCTGCGACCGTGGAGGAGCGTCTATCTAAGCAGTTTGATGGGGCAGTGCGTGACGCTTTAGGTAACCTCAACCCCATGGGGCTGTTCCGGCAAGCCCAAGATTACACCAAGCTGCTGTTGTCGTTCTTCAAGCAAGGCTCGCTCGTTAAAGATAAACAAACGGGCCAATGGCAAGTGCAGACCAAAAAAGGTGTTCGTGCTCCCGTAGCTGTATTTGAACTAATTGACGCGTTTGCCGAGAAGAATAATCTCACCCGAGCCGAGGCAACTAAGCGCGCCAGTCGCGTGTTAGAAGGAAAACGCCTTGACGAAATGCGTAGAGCCAACGCGACGCAAGGTACCGATTTTGCACTGCACCTGAACGACGCTCAGATTGACGCGCTGGTGAAAGAGTACAACTCCAATCCGGCGTATGCCGAGATGAACAAAGCCATGGATGAAGCGCGTGTCGCGCTAGTTGATAGCATGGTAGACGTCGGGCGTATCACTGCCGAAATGGGTAATGAATGGAAAGCCGTGGTTGGCTACGTGCCGTTCGACCGGATTGAAGATTTGAGCGACAGGTTTACAAAGGTCAAGAAAACCACCGCAAAAGGCCTTGCTCAGCTCGGCAAGCTCCCAGAGCTAAAAGGCTCAATTGAGCGTCCTGTGGGGGATGTGTTTGAGAATTACATCAACACACTTGGTTGGATGGTCGGTCAGGTTGTACGGAACGACGCGAACGTTACGACTCTGCGGGCGCTCGAAGACGCTGGCGTTGCGGCGAATCCTAAGCGCGTGACTTACGGCATGAAGAACCCCGTCGGCGCTTACGTTAAAGGCGAAATGTTGTATTGGGACTTGCCCAGTAAGTACGACGTAATGGCGTTCAAAGACTTGAATCCGCGCCTGCCGACATTCATTCGGTACATGGCGCAGTTCGCCAACTTATTACGCACCACGGTTACCTCCCTGCCTCCATTTGCTTTGAAGCAGGTTACAGACGACATTCAACGTGCGTGGATGACATCGGGCGTGAGCGACCCTATTGCACTGGCCCGCAGTTCAATTATTAACTTTGCTAAGTACAGCGCGTACGAAATTGCTGGCATTGTCAGGCCGACATTACAGCACCCAGATATAGACTTGATGGGCGCACTGGGGCTGACAGGTGAGTATGATGTCTCTAACGGACGCCCCTCTGAGTCAATCATGGCGGACCTTGGGTATAAGCCACGCGGTGTGTTTAAGAACCTGATGCACCGGCTTGAGGGCATCACACGAGCCTCCGACTTGGCGGTACGTAAAGCTATTTTCGATAACACGATGCGGGAAACAGCCGACCCATTGCTGGCACAGACCCGCGCCCGTGAGTTTATTAACTTCCGCCGCCGTGGGGCGTCGGACTTTATTGGAGTAGCCACAGCCACCATTCCGTTCTTCAACGCATACGTGCAAGGTATGGACGTGCTGTACCGCGCGGCTACTGGTAAAAACGCTAGCGCTTCGGTTAACCGTAAGCAGGCAATGAAGATGTTTATGTCTCGTGCCATGATCGCGACTACCCTCTCAACGCTCTACGCGATGGGTAAGGACGATGAGGACGAAGACTATAAAAGCATGGACCTGCGAATTCGGGACAGCAACTGGATTCTTCCGGGCGGCTATAAGCTGCCAGTCCCGACAGAATTGGGCGCTATTTTCAAGGTGATTCCTGAGCGTGTGGTTGAGTACATGCGTCGTCAGGGTACCCCAGAAGAACAAGACGCATTTGAAGCCGTCCGAACTGCATTGGCCTATATCGGTGAACAGTATCTTGGCCGCGCCGTGCCTATTCCGCAGGCGGTAAAACCTCTGCTTGAGGCATGGACCAATTACTCGTTCCTGACAGGACGTCAGTTGATCGGTACCTATCAGCAGAATATTGATCCAAGCAAGCAACGCGCGTCCAATACGTCTGAGCTGGCAATTGCAATTGCGGACTTTAGCCGTGATATGGTTGGAGTAGAAGTGTCCCCGATCCTGATTGACAACGCTATACGCGGTTACTTCGGTTCTATGGCCTCTATAGTTAGCATGACGACGGATGCGCTTATAAACCCTGACCGCGTCGACCGCCCCCTTCATAAGGTTGCGCTTCTAAGTAACTACTTGTACGATCCCGTTGGTACTCGAGCCCTGTCAGAGTTCTACGACCTGCGCGAGCAGGCACAGTCGGCAGGGAATACCCTGCGTATGCTGGCTAAGACAGACATTGCAGCGGCGGAGAAGTACGCACTTGAGCACGAAGATGAGTTAATGATGGAGTCTACAGTTAACTCTACGCTCAAACAGTTGCAGGACACTCGTGCATACCGGAACTACCTAAACAGTAATGCGGCGGCGGCAGAAATGACGCAGGAGGAACGCAAAGCTGCTCTGGAAGACGTACGACGCTACGAGGTAGAACTGGTTGGCTGGGTACGCGCAGCTCGAATTGAGATGGCTCGAGTTCGTAAAGCTAACGCAGCCGCCAGACCCTGACTCCGTAACGCCCGTATTCGCATCGTTGATAAGCGACTAGCTTGAACTTCAGTGCGCGGGCGTAGGGGCGCAATTCCGTTAAGACTTGCTTAAACGTCATAGTAGTAGGCAAGAAAAAAGAGGCCCCGTAGCCAAGGGCCTCCCACCGAATGTAAAACGCGGTGTTATGCAGGACTACGACGTGAATATCCTCAGTCGGTATCTGCGGCGAAGTTATCTCGGTCGATGCCAAGCGCGTCCCCATCAAAGATAAAGCACCTAACAGGAACCCCGGACAGGCCTCCAATGGCCCCAGCGCCAAGTCGGGTAGGCCGAGCCTTACCGTCGTATTTCACGTAGCCCTGTTGCGTTAAGTGATGCAGCGCGTCCTTGACGTCGATCTGTCGCGCCGTCAGGTAGTTGCGTAGCTCCGTAGACGGGATAGCAAGCTCTCGATTGTCGGGGTCGTACCGCATTTTAAGGTGACCCTTGGGCATCATCGCGGGACGTGTGGGGATTCCCCCTGCCGGAGTATATGGGGCTACCAAGGCGTTGTTTACGTTTTCGTTAATGAAAGCGCCAAGAGCTTCCTGTGCCACAGCCAGTGGGTCACCTACTGCCAGTTTAGTGACCGCCCGACTCAATGCCACTTCTTTGATGAGATACTGATAGACAGGCGCTATGTTAATGTCATGCAAGTCTAGCCGCTGGGCAATAAGCGCACCCGTAAACGCGCAGGTCATGAGGTACGAGTAGAAACGGTCGGTCTGGTTCAGGTCAAACTCGCGGTCGACCTTTGCCTGCATGTCAGCCAGCATCTTGACCACTTGGTCTCGGTGCGTCAGCACGTATTCCATGAAGATAGGCCCAGCTAGCCCGTAGTTGTCATCGAGCTTTGAGAACAGGGCGTCAATTTCCAGCTTGGTAGCGCCAGTGTAAGTTGGCACGTATAGCTCCAGCACACGGCGAAGTTCCCCGTCTGCGGTACTCTTAAGCTGCTGCAAAATATCTACCACTGAAGAGTTAGCTGACGTCAGCGTAAAGTTACACCACGTTGTATTGTTAATCCGTAGCTTGTTTGATTGCCCGTCCATACGGTGCTTGCCTCGACCTGACGTAAATCCGTACGCCATGTTAGAGATGTTCTCTGGGGTCTCGTTGGTAATTTCGTCGACTGTGTACAGCATGCTATTGATCATGCCCAGCATGTGCATCTTGGAGTTGTACGTGTCGTCTTTCTTCATCAGCAGATCGTCTGGTTGCCCGAAGATAGAGTTGGCTACCATCTGCGCCGTAGATTTACCTGAGCCGGACCCGTTGCTTTTCAGATGCACCCAAGCCCCCTTAACAGCGTTCCCTCCCACGAGCTTAAGCAATGGGGAACCGAAACCCATAAACAACGCAAACGCGTGCGGCTCCAGTCCCGGGCGACCGTAAAAGTTTACAACGCTCTTCCACTCCTCGAGCGTACCAGTAGGCTTAAACGCTGCCGCCAGTTCCCGAGTCCCACTGGCTGGGGGTGCCAATTTCGTACCGTTGGGCGTGTACTCTAACTCCCCAACTACAAAGCCCAGCATGTCGGGAGTCCATCCCATCTGATTGCGGGTTTTGTTTGCCGCGTACTGAGTCTGTAGTTTCCGAATGGATGACGCGAAGTAACTCATAAGTTCGTCCAGTTTTTTACCATAAGCGACAACGCCGTTTCGTACTAAGACGTCGCGCAGTTTATCCTTTGCAAAAATCGTTGTAACCGGAGTGTAGAAGCGCCGCACCCCGTCTTGGCGCATGTGCAGGTTGATACCTACCATCTCGCCGTCTCCGTTGCCAAAGTCATCGGAGTCAAAAAACCGTTCAGTAATGTAGAGGTCATCGCGATAGATTTCAACCTCTGACACGTTGCCATCCCCGTCAGTCTCTTTGCGAAACACGCCGCCTTGCGCACCCCGAAAGTACGGAAACGGGAATGCCGGTACTGCAATCTCCATCGCGGGGTGCGTATCACTCGCCGGAGCTTCAACAATATAGGTATCGTTTTCTGTAGGCTTAGCAGCCTCAACAATCCGCCCGATCAGGATAGGGGTTGATACCCGTTGCGTGCAACCTTCGCATCCCGCACCGTAATTGTCTTTGTACCACTGACAGGTATACGGGCCCTTGGTCTCAGCCGCCTTTGCGATCGTGGCGTCTGGGGTGTAATCTGGATGGCCCTTAGAGACTTTATGAATCGCCGTCTCACCGTCAATGCAACGCTTGGCAATCGACAGCACGCCGCGCCACAGCGGCTCCTCCAACGTAGCGGATTCACGTATCGCGCGGTTCATTTGCGCACAGCCGCTGCCCTTTAAACTTTTCTGAGCGATGCGGGCAAACGAACACGCGGGGTAGTCTCCTGCCAGATCACGGGTCTCGGCGTCCATGCCAAAACTGCGAGCAGCCGACAAGTCTACAGGCGGTGCCGGTAGTAACTCGATAAAGTCATCAAGCGACGTGGGCACACCAGACGTCATGATCTGTACTTCGCGACCCACAGCATTCTTATAGTTGTGCGTGCCGGGGATCCGAAGAATACGAGCGGCATCTGACGTGATAGCGGGATCAGCCATCAAGCCGTGCGCCGCACACAAGCGCTTCAAGCTACGAGCGTGAATGATCCACGTATCTACGGGTACGTCTTCAGTCAGAGGCCAGTATACGTGCAGACCGCCGCCCGAGTTAACAATTGTGGGCGTCGGTAAATTTGTTGTAGATAGAAATATAGATAAGGCTTGAGCGGCGGCAGGCTGGTCCGCATACGGTTTATCCGCCCCGCAATCAATATCAAGGAAGAAAGCGCGAAGAAACGCGGCGTTGGCAACGGTGCGGCTACCGGGCTCTACAAAAGACGCTAATGCAAAGTACGCATCAACCCCGTTGTTATCGAACCCGTCGCCAACCGCCTCGACATCGGCAATCGTATTTACAAACGACGGCTTGATGATACCTGCCCGAATCCCGACGGCGCAGTAAACGCCTTGCGCAGGGAGAACAGAGTTAAGGAAGTCAGTCACAGAACCTCACATGGGAAAACTACAGAGGCAAAAATGGCGGCGAGAGTTAGTCGCCGCCATACGGTCAATCACTTACGCTCGACTAAACGCGCTGTAAGTATCTCGATGCGAGGCAGGAACTGAGGACGAGGCTCCGAGGTGCCAGCAAACCAGTTGTACACGGTTGCTCGGGTCACACCAAGATCGTCGGCAATATACACCACCGGAACGTTATGCTTGATACATGCCCGTGCCAGACGTGCTACTGGCTTGCTTAGATCTGCGGAGCGGACCCTGTTAATGAACAGGGTAGAGTGCCCTCGTCCCTGCTTACTCATCGTCTGTAGCCCACTCGTCTAAAATAGAATCAACAGCTTTAGGAGCTTCCACGGTAGCTTTTGGCTTCGAGCGCTTTACGGGAGCCTCCACCTCTTCCACCTCTACCTCGACGCTGCTTTTGGCAGCGGGCGCAGCTTCTTTAAAAGCGTGTGGCAGTGCGGCGGGTGAGTTGTCTTTGATCACCATTTTAAAATCTACGGCTTGACGTGCGTCGTCGGTTTCGCTCTGCGCCTTGGCGGTTTCCCATTCTGTTTGTGACAGCGGGCGAACAGCGCGGAACTTCATGACGGGCACAGCCTCACCAGTATCGAAACGAGCTTCAGTCACGACACCGGTAATTGGAATACCGTGCCCTGCCAAGAATTTACCGTAGGCTTGCAGTGGCATCTTCTCGCCATCAGCGCGACCAAAGTAAGACTTAGCGGGGACAGACAAACGGTACACGTTACCACTGATGTCGTTCTCCAGCGTGACTGCCAAGCGCTTGCTATAACGGCATGCACGTGACTTACCATCACCGGAACCCTCGACGTTTTGTGGGCACTGGTCACAGCGCTTTGCTTGAGGGTTTGGCACTTCTTCATTGGGTACCAGACCTTCAGCCGACCAGCAAGAGGGCTTGATGTCTTTGCCTTCCTGATACTGCTCAGCGTAGAACGTGCGGGTAACTCCCTTGCCAGAAGCAATAACCACAAAGTTCATGGCCCGGTCTTCGTTCTTGGCGACCTCTTCGCCGCCTACAATCATGCGCCATACGCCGCCCTTGATTGAGATGGTCTTACCGCCGGAGCTACCGGCAATAGCCTTGGTAGTTTCGTCGGAGCCCTCGCGGAGGTAGTCGGGGATTACAGAACCGGACTTAAACAATGAAATGTTACTCATGATGATTTCCTTCATTTACGTTAACGTGGTCGATAGACCGTGACTGAGTACTTAGACTCGACATTTACACCCTCGGGCATGAGGTCTGGGTTCTCAGTGATGAACTGCACAAAGTTTTGTTGGTGCAATCGCTTCTCTAACAACTCGGGCATCCCGTGCTCGTTGATGAACTTGTACATACTGTCCCAATCATTGGTCCAGTACCTACGCTTGACGGAACGGCTGAACGTTCCACTTGCAGTTTTACCGCCGTCTTGGCCGGTATCTTTGCATATCTCCAAAAGCTCCTGCTCAATGATGGAGAGCTGTGCATCTAATGCGTTGATCTCCTCTTTAAGCGCTCGCTCTTTTGCCTGCTTTGCGTCACGTATCTTGATGTACGTTTTCACAAGCGTATCGGCGTTTCGTATTTCCGACATGTGAACTCCTGAAGTGAATAGAAATGAACTAGAGCTGTGGATTATACACTGTCAAATTTCATTGTCAAGCTCTTGGCGATATAAATAAACCAACTCGTTGTGGAGGTCGATTTTGTTCTGCAGCATGGTGTACATGCGCCGCTCGACCGGACTGCCTTGTAGGTGTGTCACGGTGACGTTGTGCTTCTGTCCCGCGCGGTGCGCTCGGGCATTGGCCTGTAAGTATATCTCTGTTGAGCTAACTGGGCCCCACCATACGACCTGATTTGCACGAGTTAGGGTAATCCCGTGTGCGGTTGCTTGAGGCACCATGAGCAGGATGCGAACGTCATCCTCGTTCTGGAATTGTTTGATAATTTCCGAGCGTTGATTAGCGCTGACACCGCCGTGGATGACCCGCGCTGTATGCCCTGCGGCGGCGACGCGGTCGGTCAGTATCTCAAGGGTGTGACGGTACGGCACAAAGACTAGAACTTTCTGTTCTGTTTGGTCGATCACATCCATCAACTCACGCAAACGGTTAGAGATGTCGAACTCCACCACAGACCTATCATCCGTGTACACCGCGCCTTGAGATATTTGCAAGAGCTTGTTGAGCATCGACGCCGCGTTCACTGCGGTTATCTCTTCTCCTGCCGCCATCGCCACCATCTGCTTCTTAATCGTTTCGTAATACTTAGACTGTTGAGCCGTTAGCGGGACTTCACGCGTGGAGTACAGCAGGTCGGGTAGGTCAAGGCACTCTTCCTTAGAGTACCGGATAGCGGGTTGCAGTACTTTGTGCACGACTTCTTGCGCATCTTGTCGTGGCACCCACTTGTACTGGTTAATCTTAATCATGACAGAGTCTCGGAACCTGCCGAAAAAGCGCGGCACTGCGTCTGGGTTCACGAGCTTGGCTAGACCGTAGGCGTCAAGCGGCGACTGAGATGCAGGAGTACCCGTCATCAGCCACAGCCGTGCAGTGGGGGTAACTAAACTGGCGAGCGCTTTCCACCGATCTGTACTGACGCTCTTCACTGCGTTGGCTTCGTCCACAATAATTAGATCAAACCCGTAGGCTTGCAGCTCGTCTCGTACAACCTTAACGCCGTCGAAGTTAATGATGACAAACTCGTAGTCGCCTTGCAGTACTTTGGTACGTTGTGTGCGACTGCCTTGCGCGATGGCTACTTTACGGTGCATCAACGTGCGAAAGAGATCCGCCCGCCATGCGGTGTCCATGATAGACACAGGGCACACAATCAGCACCTTGCGGACTTGGCCTTTATTCATGAGGTAATCAGCGGCCCACGCGGCGGCGGCAGTCTTGCCAGTACCCGCTTCGTTAAACACAAAACATCGGGGGTGCGTTGCTAAGAACGCCGCAGTATCTCGTTGATGCTCAAACGGCGTGTACATGCCGGGCCATTCGTACCTACCGATGATCGGACTTGGTACGTTCCGCACCCCAAGGTTACGGAGCAGACGTGCCTCGTCGTAGTCCCAGTTAACTACGATTCGGTCGACGCCGTCTTTACTGTCGATCACTTTACTCTTTGGTATCAGCGCAGTGATCTGAGCGCCTTTACGCGTGTTGAACATCAACGCGCGGTTGTCAATTATTTGCATAGAAAAAAACTTAAGTGGACGAAAAATAGCTAGGTAGGGGTGCTACCTAGCTAAAAACTTCTCAGGAGAATCACTGACAACGCGAATTGTCAGAGAAATATTACCTTACTTTGCGCGTTCCCGTCTAGAGGTTTGCGACTTTAATTTTCCATCTTTTGTACGAGCGAAGCTGCGGTTCTCCCCTTTGGGTACAGCCTGCAGGTTGGACAGTTTCGACTTGCCGCCTTTGGATCGCGGCTTCTTATGATCTACGTCTACGCTGTCAGGTAGGTCGCCGTTCTTTTTCTCGTACTCGCGTCGCGCTTTGTGGCGCTCTGCTTGTGCTTTTAACTGCTTGGGCGTACCTTGGTACCGCTCGTACTCTTCTTTATAGTTACGCTTGTAGTTTGGGCTGCTAGGCATTGTTGTACTCGCATGAATGGACAGGGCAGAAACGGCACAGCGCCGAACTGCGTGGGTTCCAAACCCCATGATCAACGGCGGCCTCGATGTCGTTGGCTCGCCCCGCCCACTTGGACATGATCTCGGGGAACTGCTCTCGTCGAAACTCCGCCTTGACAATATCTCCTACTACGACGAAGAGTAGCACGCCCTTGACCACTTGGACCTTGGGGTAGTACGACATAATCATCGCCGACAGAAGCTCAAGCTGTCCGGGGTCAGCGTACCGACTCGATTTGCCCGTCTTGTAGTCGGCTACCCGCGCTACAGTACCGGCAGAATTTATATGTAAATAGTCTGGGATACCCCTAAACCATACATCTTTATCGAAGAATCCGCAAGGCGTAAAGTCCGCCTTGATCGCCATCTTCTCCTCACACAGAACGGTGCCCTTCAGCTTTGCCAGCGGCTCAACGAACCGCTTGAACTGCGAGTACTGAGGTGGCAGCTCTGCCCCGTCCCGAACGTACTCTTCAAACGCTTTGTGTACTGCCGTACCATATAGCGTGGCGTCGGTGTCTTTCGACTTAAAGTTCTTAAGAATACGTACTTCGTGATACCTACGGGGACAGCCCTCGAA
>Ga0070749_10001911_pt1 | contig 14090 bp, 19 predicted proteins | sample VirMetDEL_Nov_18_FD_75180 | JGI IMG/M metagenome (GOLD analysis project Ga0070749, IMG submission 75180) | Aqueous microbial communities from the Delaware River and Bay under freshwater to marine salinity gradient to study organic matter... | ecosystem: Environmental > Aquatic > Marine >...
ATCAAGCCAACTTTTCCGCCGAAATTCGGCAGCTTTTTAGAGTTAGGCGGTGATATCAGCAGTTTGGCGTTGAAGGTGATATCAAAATTCTTGCTGCCAAGGTGACAGATGCCCAAGAAGAAGATGCCGGCGGTCGTTGAAGGAATCCCAACCGTACCGCCAGCCGATTTGAATCCCGAGGAAAAAAAGTGTTACGCCGTGCTGCATTCACAGGTAGCACGATCCGGCCATGTGAGCAACACATCCTTGGAGTCGTTCCTGCTTCTGGTGCATCAGCGAGCCAGGCTAAACCGCATCCGGCGTGAAGTGGACGCGCTCGACAGTTAGATGATCGCTGGCAGCACTGGACAAGGCGCTTTGCATCCGATGGTCAAGGAATTGCGCCAAATGGAAACCGCCTACGCCAACCAGCTTGGCAAACTGCTGATGGATCCGCGCAGCAAGGTCACCTCCAGAGCCAAGGAGGATCAGGTGCTTGCGGTGGCAGGTGACAATCCGATCCTGAGATCGCTGGGATGAGCATGGCCAGAGCGCCAAAACGGCGTGCAAAGAAACCATTGGCCACACTTCCTAGCGAGAAGTTCCGGAACTTCTGCGCCCAGTATCTCACCCATGTGCATGGTCCGTTGCGCGGACAGCCTTTCCTCCTGGAGGAATGGCAGATGGAACGGATCATTCGTCCGTTGTACGACACCATCCGCAGGGATGGTCTGCGCCAGTACCGGACCACCTATGTCGAGATCGGCAGGAAGAACGGCAAAAGCTTTCTGGCCATGGCGGTGGCGCTCTACGGTCTGATCTGCGATGGCGAGCCGGGAGCGCAGGTGATCAGTGCCGCCGGCACGCGGGAGCAAGCCAGCCTGGTGTTTGATGTGGCGCGCGCCGCAATACTGGCCAACCCGATCCTGCGGCGCATGTGCCGCGTCTACAAAAAGGTGATCGAAACGCAGGACGGAAGCACCTACAAGGTAGTGAGCGCGGACGGTTTTAATGCCCACGGCCTTTCGATTTCCACGCTAATTTTTGATGAACTGTGGGTTCAAAAAAAACCGGACCTGTACGAAGCGCTCACCACCTCGATGGGAGCGCGCAAGCAACCGCTGTCCTTCCTGATATCGACATCCGGATTCGACAAGAACACGATCTGTTACCAGACGCACAGCTACGCCAAGCGGGTGCGTGACGGCATCGTCGAGGATCCGACCTTTCTGCCGGTGCTGTTTGGCGCTCCCGAGGAAGCGGACTGGAAGGACCGCAAAACTTGGTTGAGCGCCAATCCCAATCTTGGCGTTTCGGTGTCTGAGGAATTCTTGGCCAATGCCTGCCGCGAGGCGCAAGAAAATCCGGCCAAGGAAATCAGTTTTCGGCAGTTCTTCCTGAGCCAATGGGTGTCGGCTGAATCTCGGTGGTTCAGCCTGGACAAGATCGATGCCGCCATGGTGGATGAAAAGAATTGGCCGGACCTAACCGGCAAGGATTGTGTCCTCGGCCTCGACCTGTCCAGCACGACTGACCTGACCAGCATTGCCGCTGTCTGGTCGGTGGACGGCGTGTTTTACCTCGACTCCTGGTCATGGGCACCGCGTGGAGCGTTGGCGACGCGGGAAAAGGCCAACCGCACACGGTTCCAGCCATGGGAAAAGTCCGGCCATGTGGTCGTGACAGATGGCGAGGTGATCGATTACACGGCCATCCACCGGCATATCGAGGACTTGGCAACCCGATTCAACATCCGCGAAATAGCGGTGGACAAGTGGAACAGCGTGGCGCTGTCCAACCAGTTGCAGTCGGAAGGCCACACGGTGGTGGCATTCCCGCAGGGTTTCGCCAGCATGTCGCCAGCGTCCAAGGACTTCGAGGCGCTGGTGACATCCGGGAAAGTTCGCATCCGCAAGAATCCGCTGTACCGCTGGGCCTTCTCCAATGTGTCCATGGTTCAGGATCCAGCCGGGAATGTCAGGCCGGACAAGTCACGCAGCGGCGACAAGATCGACCCGGTGATCGCCAGCCTGATGGCGATTGCCAGGGCGAGGCACCATGAGGCATCCAGCCGATCCGGGTACGAGTCCGGCGGACTGATGGTCCTGTGAGTTCGCTTGGTTTTTCAGAATCGGAGTATGGCAGACAGTATCCTAAGCCGCATCCGCCAAACCGTTTCCAGCCTGTTCAGCGCCGGCCAGCGCGGTCGTCCGCTCATCCTGCACGATTACAACGCCATTGAGCGCGCATGGAACGGCAGGCCTATCGCCAGTGAATACCTTGGCATCCCGTCAGTTCTGGCTGGCCTGCGCCTGATCTGCGAGACGGTGGCCGGCCTGCCGCTGCATTACTACCACCGCCAACAGGATGGCGGAAGGAATCGCGCGGAAAATCAGGTTGCCGCCGATGCGTTCAAGTATTCCGAAGGCCGTAACGAGTTTGAACTGCGATCCAGCCTGATGTTCCGCATGTTGGCCGAAGGCGTTGCCTACGCCAGGGTGTGGAAAAACCAGGCCAACGAGGCGTACAAGCTGCAAGAGATTCCCGGCGATTGCATCATCGAAAAGGTTGACGAGATCACCGGTTCAAAGGTTTACGGCATCAAGTCCGATCCCTACCAAAACGACGCGGAAACATGGGTTCCCGAACGGGACATGTTCATCCTGAAAGGTTCCTTCAATGGCAACAGCCTTTTGGAACTTTGCCAGGGATCGCTGGAACTGACCAAGGCCGCGCAGGAATACGGATCGACGCTGTACGCCAACGGCGCAAGGCCTTCTGGCGTGCTGACTCACCCAGGCAAATTGTCAGACGATGCGCGCCGTCGCCTGCGATCAGACTTTGAAAAGCTGCACACCGGTCTGGCCAATGCCGGCAGGATTGCCGTGCTTGAGGAAGGCCTGTCCTTCACACCGACCAGCACATCACCGGAGGACGCGCAGGCGATCCAGACCCGCGAGTTTCAGGTGCGTGAAGTCTGCCGGATCTTCGGCATCCCGCCGGCCAAGATGGGACTGGCTGGCGGTGGGGAAAGCATCGAGGCGCAGAACATCCAGTTCCTGACCGATTGCATCCAACCACATCTGGTCCGGTTCGAGCAGGAATGCAACAGGAAACTGGTCAGGGAATCCGACTGGGGCTGGTACACATGGTCCCATAGCGTCGAAGGGTTGCTGCGCGCTGACATCCTCACCCGCTACAAGTCGTACAGCATCGGGCGCAACTGGGGCTGGCTCAGTGTTAACCAGATCCGCAAACTTGAATCGTGGGATCCGATCCCCGGCGGTGATGTGTTCCTCAGTCCGACCAACATGCAACCGCTGACAGACACGCCACCTGGGGCCAGAGCGCCTGCCGGTGATCAGCCAGTTGATCCGGTGGAACCTCTCAATGGCTGAGTCCGCTTGGGATGGCGTGCTGTTGATTCTGGGTGAGGCGAGAACACCGCGCCACCTGCCACCCGGTCCGCCATCCGCCCCGCCGATCCGGCTCAGTTTTGAGGACATGGTTTCCGACGATCCGGAAACAACCGAGACAGGACGCATCCGCAGGACATCCATTCGGGGAGAATTCCGATGCTCACCGCCGGAATCGATATCGAACGACGCGTAGGCAGCCTTGCCGCCGTTGAATCCGAAGGCAACAAGCTGCACGGCTACGCTGCGGTTTTCAATCAGCCCAGCGAGAATCTCGGCGGTTTCCGCGAGTTTATCGCTCCAGGCGCTTTCAAACGATCGCTGGATTCCGGCGAGGATGTCCGGGCGCTGCTCGATCACGACACACGCTTGGTGCTGGGGCGCAGGTCAGCAGGCACGCTTCGCCTGCATGAGGACAGCAAAGGCCTTGCGGTGGAGATTGACCTCCCATCCACCAGTTACGCCAGGGACGCGGCAGAACTGATCCGTCGCGGCGATGTGTCCCAAATGTCGTTCGGGTTCACCATCCCGCAGGGCGGAGACGAATGGTTGCCGCCGGAAGGCGACGAACCATTGCGCCGGCGAATCGTCCGCCAGGCAAACCTCATGGAAGTTTCCGTTGTGTCAATCCCGGCCTATCCGCAGACGGAAATCGGCCTGAGATCTCTCACCAGATGGTTGATGGATCGGAATAAGAACTGCTTCAAGGTTTTGGGTTTGCGTAGGTTCTGAGTTCGTTCGGTTTCTTAGTTTCGATTTTATGACCCTATCCCAGGAGTATCGGATGTCTGACATCAACATTTCAAAAGCCGGCAGGCCTGAACTGCTGGAAGCGCGTTCGGCAACGATGGCGATCCTCGCCGGAATGCAAGAGCGGCAACTTACCCCCGAGGAACAGGCCGCGTTCGACGGTCTGGTTCAGCAAGTAAACGAGATCGATGCACGACTGCAAACCGTGGAGGCTGAAGTTATGGCTGATCCTGCTGTTGATTCTGGTGACGCTCCGGTCGATCAGACCGCAGCGCGTTCCCTTCCCGCCGTGGCCGAACTGCCGCCTGTGCCTGCCGCCAGCGAGCCGGTGCGGGTTGCCGTTCCCGTTCCGAATGTCGTGCGCGACTGGAACGACCGGCGCGCCATCCGCAACAAGGACTTGGCGCTTCGTGGCTGGGCGCTCCAGCCGACCGGTCTCTGCTCCGCCGAGCATGTCCGGGCCGCCAGCGAGATCGGTTTCAACCTGAACAACAAGGTTCTGAACCTGCGCCTGCTGGACAATCCCAAGAAGGAAACCCGCGCCCAGTCCGCCGGGACCGGCAGCGCCGGCGGCTACTTGGTGCCGACCGACCTGATCCGCAGCCTCGAAACGGCGCTGGCCTACACCTGCCCGATCCGGAACTTTGCCCAGGTGATTCGCACCGCCAGCGGCAACCCGATCGACATTCCCACTGTCGATGACACCAGCAACAACGGCGAACTGGTGGCGGAAAACGCTTCCTACGCGACGCAGGATGTGACATTTTCCAAGGTGACCCTGAACGCTTACAAGTTCACCAGCAAGCTGGTTTTGGCCTCGCTGGAACTGCTTCAGGATTCGGCCATCGATGTGGCCACCATCCTGGGCAACCTGCTGGGCGAGCGCATCGGTCGCAGCCAGCTTGGCTACTTCACCACGGGCACCGGTTCCAGCCAGCCGCAGGGTGCGGTGACCGGATCCAGCGCCGGCGTGACCGCCGCCAGCGCGACTGCCATTGCCGTGGATGACCTGCTCGGATTGGTTCACAGCGTGGATCGCGCCTACCGCGATGCTGGCGCATTTATGATGCACGACAGCGTTCTGCTTGCCGTCCGCAAGTTGAAAGACTCAACCAACCAGCCGATCTTTACCCAAAGCTACATTGTGGGTGAGCCGGATCGACTGTTCGGTTATCCCGTTGTCATCAACAACTCGATGGCCAGCACCGTGGCAACCACCAACAAGACGGTGCTGTTTGGCGACTGGTCCAAGTTCATCATCCGCGACGCGCTGGACATCCAGCTTGTCCGGTCGGACGAGCGTTACATGGAATACGGCCAGTCCGCATTCGTGGCGCTGGCTCGCACCGACTCCAAGGTGACCATTTCCGGCGCCTTGAAGCGGCTCACCCAGGCCTAATCCCAGCGCGGGGACCGGCCTGTATCGACCGGTCCGGCGGGATGCTCGCCGGACCGGTTTGTTCTTGGGGAGAGTGAACCATGTCCGTGGAAGTTGTGCTGCTGGAATCATTCGCCAATACCGTCACCGCTTGGATGCCTGGTCAGCTTTTCCAGTGCGCCGATCAGGCCGAGGCTGATCGGTTGGTTGAGCGTGGTCTGGCGATCCCGGTCACCAGCACCGGAGTCAATCCGGCTCCGGAAACCGAGACAACCAGCACCGAGGAAGCGCCGAAGGCCAAGAAACGCAAGTGAGGTGACGATGTTCCTGGAACGGATCACCGCGCCGGCCAGCGAGCCGGTGACACTGGCCGAGGCCAAGGCGCACCTCCGGGTGGATCACAGCGACGATGACACGCTGATATCGGCGTTGATATCCACGGCGCGAGATCATGTCGAGCGCACCACCAGGCTGGCGCTGATACGGCAGCAATGGCGCATGAGGCTGGAGGACTTCCCGGCTGATGGAGCCGACATAGAAATCCTGCGCCGTCCGCTCATCACGACATCCGGTACCTATTCGCCTGTTGTCACCTACTACAACCCGGACGATGTCACCACCACATCGTGGGATCTTGATGATGAGGAGTTTCTGGCCTACAACGGCAACCCGCCGACCTTGGCCATCTGGGGAACAGCAGGCTGGCCGACGCTTGACTCAGAGCGCAAATACCCGGTCGAGGTGACTTTTTACGCAGGATTTGGCACCAGCGGCGCTGATGTGCCGGGACCGATCAAGCAGGCGATGCTCCTGCTGATCGGCAATTGGTACATCCGGCGCGAGGCGGCTAGCCAAGAGGCCGGTTTGCCGGTGCCGTATGCGGTGGAAAGTTTGCTCTCGCTGTACGATTCCGGGGAATACCAGTGATCCCAGCCGGCAGGATGCGGCACCGTGTGGCTGTCCAGTCGCCAGCAACGACCGTGGACAGTTACGGCCAGCCAAGCCTGACATGGTCCACCGTTTCAACAGTGTGGGCCGAACTCGTCGGACGCGGTGGCGGCACGCAGGCCATCGTGAACAAAGGACAGGTTACGCTCGGCCACACCGTGCGGATTCGATACTGTGCCGCATTTTCAACGATGGATGAAACTTGGCGCTTGCTGCTGGGTTTCCGTGTGCTGGAAATCTCCAGCGTGGCCAATGTGGACTACCTGAATGAAATCCTTGAATTAACCTGCTCCGAGGAAGTGGTCTAGGTGGCAGACCTTGGCTACAAGCTGGAATTCAATGGGGCGGACAGGCTGATCCGGACCGTGCTGCAATTCCCCAGGAAAAAACAGCAGGTATTCCGGTCGGTTGCGCGCGCTGTCGGTCGTGTCCTGATACCTGCCATCCGATCCAGCATCCGCGCCAGGCTGGGAATCAACCGCCTGCGGGAGGCCGCAAAGCCAAGCCGGTTGTCCAAATTCCTGTCAGCCGCCGGCAAGCAGTCCGCCGACTACCAGAAGAAACTCAAGAAGCTGCTCAAGCCGCATCTGTCGGCGGCTCGCAAATCCAGCAAGCGCGCCATGAAAGTGGCCAGCAAGTTTGGAAGCAAGATTTCCAAGGCTGCGCGCAAGGATGCCGACAACCTGATGCGCGAGGTGTTCAGCGAGTTTGGCATTCGGCTGAAACGCAAAAAAAAGCCGGCAGTGGCCAAGGCTGAAAAGCCGCAGCGCATCGAGCAGGCAAAACCTGAGAAGCCCAAGCGCGGCAGGCCACCGAAACCGGGCAGAATCAAGAAGCGAACCTATAGCGTGGACCAGATCCGTGGAATGATCACAACGCCAGAAGAGCGCGAACTGCTCCGGTTTGCCATCACGACCAAGGGCGCATTTGGAACCAAGAACAACACCGTGCAGGAAATCGGATCGACCGGCGCTCTGGCCAAGTCAATCGGTGTCAAGATCCACATGGTAAAGAAAAAATCCTTTGCCTATTCACCCAGCGGAAAACTTATTGGCGGCAGCGGAATTCGCAGTAGCGGAACAAGTGACGATTGGAAGAATGTCAAATGGAAATCAATTAGCTCTGGCCGTGTTGTCTGCGTTGTTGGGCCGCGCAAAGGATTTCAGGTCACAGCATGGAATCCTTTTGTCAACAAATTAGTAACGCACGACCCGTACAAGTACGCATGGTGGGTTGAAAAAGGTCACCTGCTGAAAGTGCGAGGCCAATCAACCGGCAAGCGCGTGAAACCTTATCCGTTCATTCGTCCGGCATTTGCGGCAACACAGGGCCAGGTTCGCACGCTGGTTCGCGAAAAACTGCGTGTGGAAGTGGCCAAGCTACTGAGCCGTTAGGAGGTTCCCATGTCGGCGCTGGGAAAGGCGATCCGCACGCATCTGGTGGCGCAGACCGGATACTCGGCCACAATTCCCGGCGGGATTTCTCCCGAGATTGCGCCGGCTGGCGTGACCATGCCGTTCGTGGTGTACACCGGCAGCGAGGACGCACCGGTCCTCAAGCTGGACGGGACGACCATTTGCCGGCAAGCCAGCGTCAATTTTGTCGTGACTGCGATGACGCGAAGCGACTGCGAGTCCGTGGTCGCATGGCTCAGGACCAAGCTTGAGCAGGGAACTTGGGTAGGCACGGCCAATCCAAAGGTTTTTTTCTGGCGTATCACCAGCCAGTCGGATGTTAGCGAAGTCATTCTGGACGGATCGGATGAGTCTGTCCGGTTGGTTAATTTACAGGTTGATGGGGCTTACATTTAGGAGGATTTCCAATGCCTGATCCGGTATTTGCCGCCGGCACGACGGCCAGCTACGCGCCGGTTTCCGGCGGTGCTTCCGTGACCATGACCGGCCTCACCGCAATTGGTGGCAACACCAAGACGCGCACAACCGCCGAAACAACCCTGCTTAGCGACACGACCCTGAAGCGCCGGCCAGTGCGGACCGATCCCGGGACTGTGCAGTTCACCTTCCAGTTGAACGACACCGCAACCGCCACCAACGAATGGTCGGCGCTTAATACCCTGCTCGGAGCCGGCACACTCATCACCGTGACGGTGAACATGCCTGGCGCTTTCGACTCGACGGCGCTCTACTCGTGGTCCGGGTTCCTGTCGGACCTGACCACGCCGGAATTGGCAGCCAACGACACGATGCTGACCTACACGGCAACCCTGACGGTGACCGCCTGACATATGCCAAACCCCGTGATGGCCGCCGGAACGAAGGTCTGGACGCGCGCCAGCGGGGTTGGATCGTATGTCGAGTTGCCTTATGTGCTGGGAATTTCCGGCAGCGGATTGACCAGGGCATTCAGCGACAACACAGCGGCAAGCGAGATGACGGTTTCCCGGACCATCGGCAGGGTGGATCCGGGAACCATCAGCATCACCCAGCACCTGGAGGATGTGGCGACCGCATCCAACACCTACTCAGGCTGGCGCGCCGGGTTGACAGGGGCCAGCAGCTACGACATCAAGTTTGACATGCCGTACTCGGCGGACGATGGATCGAACCTGCTGGTCTTCACCGGCGTGAAACTCACCAGCGTTTCAGCTTTGGACATGTCAAGCAGTTCCGGCCTTGTGACATATACCATCACCTTTCAACTATAAGGAGGCGTTTGTGCTGACCCGCGACAGTTTCAAACCCTATGCGCTGCTCAAGCGCGAACGGCTGGACATTCCGGAAATGAGCGACTTTGTCTATGTGCGGGAATTGTCCGCAGGCGAGGCGCTGGAATTCCGCAGACGCATGAGCGCCGGCGAACCGTTCGAGTCCTTGGTTTTGCCAATGCTGGCCAAGGTTATCGTTGATGATAAGGGCATTCAGGTTTTTGATCCGTCCGACACGGATCTGATCGGCAAGGCGTTTCCAATCGAAGTGATGGAGCGAATAGCAAACAAGGCTCAGGAATTGTCAGGACTTCTGGGGAAATCGGAAAAAAACTGACACACCAGCGGCGCTTCATGATGGCGCTGGCCGGCCACCTGGGAAGAACGGTGGCCGAACTGGAAGCGACGCTGGGTGCTGGTGAACTGGAAGAATGGATCGCCTTGGCGCAAGAGGAACCGTGGGGACCATTCCGGCAGGATGTCTTGGCAACGCTCGGTTGGTCTTATGCGGTGATGGCACCGCACCTGAAAGATCCGGCTGACACGGCGAAGAAGATTACCTTGCCGTGGTGGAAAGACAGGCCGGCTGAGAATGTCCGGCAGGTGACACCCGAGGAAATGCGCTTGGCGCTGTTGTCGCTGGGTGCCAAACCGGTGGAGTCCGATGGCTGAATCCATTTCCAACCTAGCCATCACCGTGGCGCTCGACGGCACCAAGGCCGAGTCAGGCCTGAACCGAGTTGCCGACAAGGTCGAGGATTTTGGCAAGCGGATGTCGGCTGTCAGCCAAATTGGTGCCGGCCTAGGCTCCATCCTTGGCGCTTTCAAATTTGGCGTGTTTGCTGCCGCCGGCGCTGGCGCTGTCGGGATGCTTAAAAATCTGGCAGCCAGCGCAAAGGACGCGCTGCTTGCCGAGGAAGCGCTACAGTTCAGCCAGGTGGCAGACCAAGGCGCTCTGATGCAACAGCCGCAATGGCTTGGATCGATGACCGGCCAGATGGCGCTTCTGTCCGAGTCATGGGACAACCTGATACTGCGTTTGGCGGAACCGTTTGAAGGAGTCATCAAGGAAGGCCTCGCATTTATGCGCGGCGTGTTTGAGGGTGTCGCGGTTTTTGCCGAGGAAATCGCCAGAGCATTTGGTTGGGTAAAGGATGATGACGGCAACTTTGAAAACCTTCAAAACATATTCAAGGTTGTCCGGGACTACACCATCGACATCGCCAAGGCGCTCACCGGCTCGATCAAATATTTTGTCGATGGGATCACAACCGGTCTGGCAGAACTTCGCAAGATCACCAATCCCGGCGCTTTCAAACAAGCCTGGAACGATGTTCTTTTGGATTTGGGTTTGCGGAATCGCCGGCAATACAACCAGGCGATGCGCGCCAATGCCCAGGAATTTGCCAACAATCAAAACAACGGCGCGCTTGCAGGGTTCCAAGCTGGCCTCGAAAACTTTAGCGCAATGCTTGGAAATCTTCAGAACAATCTTGAGGAGGCCAAGGGTCGGGAGCGCCAACCACGCCTGAAGGTTCCAGCCATGGAACAGGCTCCGGAAAACATATTTGCGGCAGCTTTGGAACGCGGATCGGTTGCCGAATGGGAAAGCAGGATGCGTGATCAATTCAGCGCCGAGACGGTGAACATCCAAGAGCAGATTGCAGACAATACCAACAGGACTGTGTTTATCCTGGAACAGATGGCGCAAGGCGTGCTTGCAGCCGGCCAAGTTGTCATGCCTGGCCTGCTTGAATTTGGAAAGGGATTCTAAATGGGATACACCAGCTTCAAGGAACTGGCTGGCAAATCCGGCTCCGTCAATTCGAGCTACCAGCGCCAATACACCCGGCAGTTCCGAATCATCACCGACGACGCGACTCACGGTCCCTACTATGTCGGAAGCCATCCCAGCCTACCGCTGATTTTTTCCGCATATCCGGAAGACGCAAACGCTTTCTGCGTGTCACTAAATCCCCAGCAGGATTCAGACAACCCATTGGCATGGACGGTCACGGCGCAATACGCCTACGCCATGGACTCATGGGCCGGCGGTGGTGGCGGGGTTGGGCCTGTGGCAACAGGCAACCCGCAGATAGATAGCCAGCAGAAAGGCCAGCCGCCGGCCAGCAGGGCATCCGCTCCACTTTCGAGGCCTCGCGATTACAGCTTCCAAACCATCAATGTCGGCCAACGGGTTGTTGAAAAGGATTTTGTGACCAATGAACCGATCGTGAACACGGCAGGCGATCCAATAGCGCCACCCTACCTGATAGACATTCCGGCGATCGCAATCACCATCGGCCTGAACAGCACGACAGCACCTGGGGATGGTTGGGTTTCCGCGCTGGGAAAAATCAACACCAACACGCTGACAATCGGTTCTTGGATCATTGCCGCCAAGCGCGCAAGATTGCGTGGCATTTCGGCCAACCTTGTCTATGAGGAAGGACTTTCCTATTGGCGCTGGCAGATCAACTTTGAGGTGCGTTATAGCTGGAAATGGGATCTCAGGTCGGTTGGCCTTGAGGCGAAGCAGTACGCCAAGGACGGGGCTGGGAATCAAATTGTGGTGAAAGGCCCAATCAAAAAGAATGGTAAGTACATCACCCAGCCAGTTGGATTGGACACCAACGGTTTTGTGGCGGAAAACACCAAGGCCGGCGGAGTCTGGACCGACAACGCGGCGCAGTTGTCTTTTGATGTGATTGAGTCCACAACCTTTCCGAGTCCGCTCTAATGCCGCAGGAAATCGGATACACCATTTCCAGCGAGTCAGCCGAACGGCTGGCAACGATGCTGCGCGCCTTTGAAGGCGGCAGGCTGTCCAAAAAGTTTGGCAGCGATGAGGACGATTATGTCAGCCAGCCTGGCGATGGTGTCGAGTTTGTCCAGGTCACCGGCACGACAACGCCGGCTGGCGATCATCTGGCGAAGATAGTCTGGTGGGACAACACCAACGACGAATGGCGTTCAGACGATACCGAAATCATAGTTCGTGAACCGGACGGCAAAACGCTGCCAAACGGCAAGTACATCGCCAAATACATGTTCACCAGGCTGATCAGCGGATCGACTACCAAGGATGTGTATGTGACCAGTTCTGGTCCAATCCTGTCCATTCAGGTGGTGACAGACATCACCTGTGTTAGCGGCGTGTTAACCGTGACCAAAAAGACGCTTCACATCCCAGGCGGCAGGTCCACCTGATGGCAACATCGGTAACAGGATCCGAGGACTACAAGGGGCCATCCGCAATTTCCCTGCCACCTTCAGGCGGGGCAACTGGGACAACAGGAGGAACCAGCACCACAACGCTCACTTGCACGCCGTGCTGCGCTCCTCCAACCAACTTTCTGGCCGGGCGGATTGGCTCTTCCGGTCTTTGCCCAAGCGCGACAGACAACACGGTTCCAATCCCGCTTGACGCGTCATTCTCATTCACGGCTAATTCGCCATATACTCTTGGCGGATTGTGCCTGCCATCGTCCGCCACGGTTTCCATGGTTGCCGACAATTACAACACATCCGCACAGCAAAACCTTTACTGGTCGAGTCCGGGAACATGCACCACCATATCCCCGCCAACAACGAGAATTCTGGGTAGAAGCGGTTTCATTCCCTACGAAATTCTCCCAAGCGGAAACATCCGTTCTATATACCCAAGGATTTGCAACTGCTATTCTTTTGGGTACATCTCTCTCTACATTTCCGAGACCACATTCCCTACCTATTCTTGCAGCCCTTTTTCCATCACATTCACCGGAACAATGTACGACGGATACACTCAGGTCGGCACCTTCTCAGTCACTTTCACATTGTGAGTTACACCACCAAACCTTGTCCGCATGACCCAACCACCTGCGAATGCCGGGTGTGTTTCCTCTACCTGACCAACCCGGACTATAACCGCCTCTGGGGTGGCACAGGCATCAATCCGGCATTCCGCAAGCAATGGATCACCAGAACAACCACGCCATGCGTTCACCTGGGCGAAACCATCGAGGATCCGGCCACCTGCGGGTGCGGTGTGGCGGTCTTGCGTGCGTGCGCCTTGCATGGCCAGTGCCGAAGGATTGGGCAGTCAAAAGCCGGGGAAAAGGTTTGCTCCACCTGTCCAGACTGGCAGGCCAAACCCTGCTGAGTTCGTCGGGTTTCTTATCTTCGAGGTATGACACCCGCACTCATATTTCTGTTGTTTTGCGAGATCAAAGCACCGCCAGAGGTTCGCACGCCGTGCAACCGGCTGGCGCGCGTCGAAATCACCTCCACCGGCAAAAACACCATCCTGATCCCGCCGGCTGGCGACTGCGACGCGTTTCAGGAAGTGGCCGGCAACGGCAAATTGTCATTCCGGGTGATCTGCTACACGCCAGGCAAATACCGGCTAACCTTCGTGACCGCTGCCGGCGATGTGCCGGAATATGCCACGACTGACATCATTGCCGGTGATTTGCCAGTACCCACGCCACCGGCTCCGGTTCCGGTTCCCACGCCGGATGACATCACCAAGGATCCGCTGTACACCACGCTGGCCAACATCCTCGGCGGACTTCAGGAGCCAGACCAGCAAGCCAGCTTGAAAACACTGGCCGAGATCTACCGCCAGGGCGAAATCATGTCCAACCAGCACGCCACGCTCGGCGCATGGACCGGAGCGCTGCGCCTGCTGTCGCAGCAGGCCGGCATCGGCAACAAGCTGTTAGCGGTTCGGCAGCGGATTGCCGACGAATTCAGCGGCACCTTGGGAACTGATCCGGCGGCTGTTCTTGCGGGAGGACTCGGCGCAAAGTGCGCTCAGCAATGCCGCCGGATCAGCCTCATTCTTTCAACCTTGGCGCGGTGATCGAATGGCTGAAGAGATTCAGGAATTCGGCTGGATCGACGATCCCGACGCAGTCGAGGCGGTGGTCGCCGGTCTACCCATGCCGACCTGGGGAGACACGCCAGCCAG